>Ga0209916_1000225_pt1 | contig 111469 bp, 103 predicted proteins | sample ThiBio_1000_plan_FD_183956 | JGI IMG/M metagenome (GOLD analysis project Ga0209916, IMG submission 183956) | Wastewater bioreactor microbial communities from Cape Town, South Africa - Thiocy_solids_2 (SPAdes) | ecosystem: Engineered > Bioreactor > Thiocyanate-remediating > Anaerobic-Aerobic ...
GCTGTCCGGTAAAAAAAGTACCTTTACTCATCGGCTTTTTTTTGTGTGGTAACTTAAAAATACCGAAAAAGGAGGCTACTCGCCTCCTTTTAATTTATCAATCAAGTATTTTTACCGGACACTAATGATTTGAGATTTAAAATTTGAGATGCAAATTACTTAGCGCGGTTGGTACCCGATGGAAGGAGGGTCACACTGCACATTAATCAGAAATGCGCTCACCTGCAACAATCTTTTTTCACAAACAATCCTTTCAAAAAATGCAGGAAGGTAAATATGATTTTTTTTGTTGTCATATTCTTTTATCTGGTAAATACAAAAGTGCCGGGTGCAAAGTTACGAATGTATGATCAAAGGCTATCCGCTATCAGCTTTCACTGCTGAAAGCTCATGGCTGAACGCTTACTGCTACCCGTTAGTTCACAAAATTCCAGAAGATACCCACTTTAAAGAGCAGTCCCTGGTAGGGATACAGTGGCGCCGCCATATTGTTGTTGGTGAAAGAAAATCCATCCAGTTCAAGCGTATTCAAATTTTCCAGTCTTACAAAAGCGCTGAAACTCCTGATCCTGAAATTTACAAAGGCTGCGATATCAGGCAAATTGGCTATGCGAATACTGTCCTGGGGAAAGAACTGCCCTGTTACAGGAGAATAATTGTCGGCAGTATAAGGCGTATAATACCTCGAATCCAGCCCAAGGGCAATATTCAGGTTCCTGAAGAACTGTCCCTGGAACACAAGGCGGTTACGCAGGTAGAGCAATGGAATATTAACGGGCGTATTGCCGGCGGTTTTTTGAACGGCCACATCTGCATACCAATGCCAGAATTTGCTTATCCTGAAATCTTTGCTGCCTTTGATCTGCAATACGTTAAAAGGAGTGGTTTGCTGATCGGCTTCATAAAAGTTTTTAAAGTATGCATAATTGCCAATAAGATAATAGTGACCGCTGAGCTGCATTTGCAAAGATGGGATAGTAAAAGCCCCGAACAGGTGTGTAATGTTTTCTTTATTGGTTCCATTGGAAGGCGTCACAACCGGGAAACCACTGGTATTGCGCAGGAGGTAAGATGGTGTTCGGTTTGCATTTTCAAAACCTACCTGCAGGGAACCCAGTTTTCTGCTCAGTAATCTTTGCAGACTGATATATGCCCGGTAGTCGCCGGCATTGAATCCTGTAACATAAAATTGTGCATGCGCCTCAATGTCCCATTTTTTATTCCGGGTCCTGTTCCTGTATTCCCCATGCACAAAAACGTTATACAGCATGTTGCGTGTTGAATCAAATCTTTTCAGGGAAAGATTTTGCAGGCTGGCGCCCACCTTAAGAAATTGTTGCTGGTTTTTAATATCGGGAAACTGGTAAATGGAAAAATCATTAACAATCTCCTTCCATGAATTACGGTATGCAATAGAATCACCGGGGTTAACCGCTATATTGTAATTTTTTTTATAAAACGCACTATCCGGAGCAATATCCTGGAACAGGTATTTGTAGGTGTTGTATTGAAGCGTATGTTCCATCCTGAAGCGTGGGTAGAAGAGTTTGATAACAGTAGAATCGGTTACCAATGAATCTTTTTTCCCAAAATCGTATTGTTGCCTTATCAATAGTTTAAGCTCGTTGTATTTGTTACCTGTTTTTAATTGTGTATTAAAGGGGTCACGGCTATAGGTAGCATCACCGGCGGTATTAATAGGAATGTTGAACCGGTCTGAATACGTGCCTGTTTTATCTGCCAGGAAGCTATCGCTCGCTATCCCTCCGCTTTCGGCAGATTGCAGGCTGTTGGTTAGTCCAATAAAATATATCCCATATCTTTTATTGGGCGACTGGTAATAGGAGTTGAGCCGCAAATTGGAATGATTGGTGTTCTGGCTTTTAAAAAAACCCGGAGCATTAATGAGCCGGAACTGGAATGCAAAATTCCAGTTGGGTTTTATGTTTTGAGTGTGTAAGATATTGATGAACTGTTCTGCTCCGCTTCCAATCAGGTAATTGAGTTCAGTAAACGGGCGGGTAGTGTTGTAAAAGCGGGTTTGCTCTGTGTTAAAAGCATATGCGTCAAAAGCATGAAACCCCGGATCCCATCCAGGCCTTGTTGCTGGATTAAATAAAAGAGAAGTGGTAGCTGTTCCGTTATTGCCCAGCCATACATATTCTGATTTCAGAGGTACCTTAATGTAAAAATCAATCAATGAAGAATCAAAAGTATAGGAGCGTACCGAATCAATGTATTTAAATCGGATGCTTACAGAGTCTGCAAAAGGGTCGCGGTGTTCAAACTTTATGGAATCGCCGCCACCCGACCTGCCTCCCCGGCCCATATTGCTGATGTTGCCCAGCCTGCCCGGAAGTCGCTGCGATAAGGCAGGCAATGCAGAACCAACCAGTATGGAGAGCAGTATATATGTAAATATTTTCTTCAATGCAGTTGGCTTAATTCCATGCCCGGCGAAAATACCTGAAATCATTACATATCCCTTGAAAAAATGCCTAAATCAAATAGCTTTAACTAACTCTTTAAATAAGGCGGTGAGCTTTGGTTCTGCTGCGGCTGCTGCCTGCAACACCTCTTCATGCGTAATAATATTGTCTTCTTCCCGTATGCCCAAATCGGTAATTACGCTTATGCCAAATACTTTTATACCGGCATGTACTGCCACAATTACCTCCTGTACCGTACTCATGCCTACGGCATCTCCTCCAAGCGCATGGATCATTTTGTATTCGGCACGGGTTTCAAATGTTGGTCCTGTTACACCAAAGTATACACCTTCTTTAACCGGATAGCCCATTTGCGCCGCAATTGCTTTCCCCTTTTTAATCAGTATTTTGGAATAAGGTTCGCTCATGTCGGGGAAGCGCAACCCGAATGCATCTTCGTTTTTACCAATTAAAGGGTTTACGGTAGCCAGGCTTATATGATCGTTAATGATCATCAGGTCGCCTACGGCAAAAGAAGTATTAACGCCTCCAGCCGCATTGCTGATAAGCAAAGTATGAATACCCAGTAGTTTCATTACCCGAACAGGAAACGCCACTTCTGTGGCATCATGTCCTTCGTAAAAATGCAGGCGCCCGGCCATTGCTACAATCCTTTTTTGACTCAGTTGTCCAAAGATCAGCCTGCCCGAATGCCCTTCAACTGTAGAAACCGGGAAATGCGGGATCTCCGAATAATAGATCTCCTTTTCAATGGTCATTTCTTCCACAAAATTTCCGAGCCCGCTGCCCAATACGATACCAATTTCTGGTAGAAATCCATAGCAGCTTTTAATAAAAGAAACGGCTTCTGTTATTTTTTCAAGCATCGCGCTCATGCTGATATTTTTATGGCGGCAAAGATAAGGATTGGAAAAAGGATATTGCCGGATTGGAGGAGAGATAGACAAAAGAGGTTTTTCCGTTTAGCCTTCGTCGGGATTTTTAGTCTTTTCAGCGCTTTTTTAATAAAAAAGCCACTTGGTTCAAAGACGAATATGCTTCCCGTCTTCTTAACTAAGTGGCCTAATATTATGCTGTGTTATTATAGTATCTGAAAATTAATTCAACGAGGCAATTAGTTTTTTATTCAACTGCACATAATCATCGTTTTTTGCAGAGGTAGCCAATTCAGTGGATTTATTGGCTGCCGCAAGTGCTTCTTTTTTCTTACCCAGTTTTGCAAGGCATTTTGCCTTCTGGTGCCAGATCCAAAACGCGTTGGGTTCTTTTTCTGTTGCTTTATTAAACCACCCGAGCGCTTTGTTCAGGTCTTTGCCGTTTTCAAGATAATAAGCGGCAGCAGCGAAGTAAGGGAAATTCTCTTTTCCTTCCAGGCTGCTGATCTGCGTATTGATCTTGGTATTGATATCCGTAGTAATAGGAATGATAACAACTGTTTTGTCCCATCCGATAATCATATCCATAGAAGATGGTAAGATGTTATCAAAGGAAATTAAAAAAGACTCCAGCGGAAAAGGAAGATCTACTGCGTTGATCTTGATGCGCGCAACGTCCTGGTCCTCTTTGTAAGCGGAAGGACTGGTTACATTTAATTGTTTGGTTAAAATAATGGTCCATTCGGACGCATTGGGAATGGTAAGCAATCCATACTTTCCGGCGGGAACTTTTTTACCGCCGAAGGTAACATCGTCACCAAAACTAATAGTGGTAGCGCCATTTGCACCTGTCCGCCACACTTTTCCATAAGGCACCAGGTCGCCAAAAACGGTTCTGCCTTTTACTGCTGGTCCTGAATAAGACAGCTCAACGGCAGATAGTCCAAACTCCTGCTTTACTGTTTGCAATGGCGAAGCAGCCGGCGTTTTTAATTGTTGAGCTTCTGCAAAACAGAAGATCGCAGAAAAAGCGGCAAGTAAAAAGATCTTTTTCATCTGTAGTTGTTTTTTGGTTTTTAATGAATAAAGTCGCTATTCGCGTAGTTTATTGCACTATTATTTGTTGCGGCGAAGATAGTGTTTACCGTGATGCAATTCAAGCCCGAAAGGAAATTGAAAAGAATTATGCAAGGTTTAACAAATAGGCTTTTTGCAGGTTGTTCTAATAGTCAGAACTGGATGGTAAGAGAAACTTTTGCAGGAATGTTACCTTCAGATAATTTCCATTGAGGACCTTCTTTTATAACCCGGATGGCTTCCTTGTTGCACTGTACGCAGGTAGAATGCATAATTTTAAAATCAGAAAGTCTCCCGTATTTATCTACAGTAAATGACAGATCAACAAATCCTCGGCTTGAATTGGGTGCTGTGCCGGGCAGGCGGGTATTATTAACTAAATATATATCAAAATTTCCCCATCCGTCTGCGGGTTCCGCTTCAGGAGTAGCGTCAGTATCTTCATCAGTTATTACAGCTTTTTTCTTTGCCGTTTTGTAGCCTGTTACTGCAACTTCCGCTAAAGCATTTTCTTCCGGCAATAAAATAATATTATTAAAAGGAGCGCTGGCATGTAAAACCACCTGCCGGGGTTTAAAGCCCGCAGATTTGACATGTGCTGTTAATAGCGTATCCCCACTCATTAATTTAAAATTCCCCCTGGCATCGCTATATACAGCGGAAGCGGTATTGACAATTCGAATATTTACAAAAGGCAGTGGATTGTTATTGCTGTCTGTTATTTTACCCGTAAAAATATTTGTATTAAAAAAAGCGGAAGTGTTATTTTGTATTGTTGAGGGTAAGGGTCTTTCACGGCTTTCTGAAATATTTTTATCTCTTTGTGATTCTTCCTGCTCAATACGGTAAGTTTTAGTTGAAGCCTCCTTGTTTGCGGCCGCTATATCTAATGATGGGTTTTCCGAAACATCTTTTTTTGTTGCCGCCCGGGATGCAGGCGGCTGCTTTGTTTTTGTGGAAGGGACAGGAAGCGGAACGGGCGCCTTTTTTTCAGGTGCTGAAACCGCAGGTACATTTTTTTTAGACACTTTATTTTCCTGCAGGGCAATATCAGTTGAATCGGTAGCTGCCCGCATTTCTGCAGTATCCTGTGTTTCTTTTAATGGCGTAGTTTTTTGTTCTTTTTCTTTTTGCTGCGCGATATTGTTTTCGGTTGGCGCAAGCCAGTACCAGGTAATACCGGCTCCCAATACAATAATAACGGCTGCTGCAGAACTCCACCATATCCTTCTATTGCGTACAGGAATTATTTTCGTGTCGTTTTTTTTCTGCAATCTTTTTCTCAGGTTCTCTATATCTGAAGAAAGCCCTGGGGCATTCTGCGTCGCATAACCTTCTATTGCCTCTGCAAGAAAAGCGTCTTCTAACGCCGCTTTTTCTATAGCATGCCGCTCCGCCATGGTCATCTCCCTGTTCAGATAGCGTTGTATATCCGCCGCCGTATATGGTTTGATATGTTTATTGTTTTCGGACATTATGTTTTAGTGAGTAGTCAGTCGTCAGCACTGATACCTGGAACCTGCTTCCCCCCATGCAACTTGTAACTTGTAACTTTTATAGCTTGTGCATGCGGTCTGACGCTCCTTCGTCGTACCGACCGCCACATTTTCAAATTTTCAAATTAGCACAATTCCACATTTTTACTCTTCCTCCATACAATTTTTCAAATTCCTTCTTCCGTTTTGAATATAGCTCCTTACTTTATTCCATTCGTAGCCTGTAATTTCGGCAATTTCGTCATAGCATTTTTGCTGTAAATAAAATAACTCAACTGTTTTTTTCTGTTCTTTCGATAGTGTTTGAATGCATTTCTCTAATTTAACAAATTGTTCTTCCCTTTCCAGCATCCCATTAAGATGCACGGTTTCCGAAGATTGCATATAGTCCTGATTAAATTCGGTGGTTTTTAAATTCCTGGGTGTACGTAGCTGCATCAGGCAGTGGTTCCGGATAAGCGTATGCAGCCAGCTTTTAAAATTACTTACTTCATGGAATTTCAGTTTCTCAACCAGTTCTTCAAAAATATTCATAACGGCATCTTTGCTCTGCTCTGCATCTTTAAAATATTTCAGACAAACCCCGTATACCAGTTCCATATAGCGCTGGTACAGGTCCGACAGCACCCGCATGTCATTCGTTTGTTTATACAAAGCAATGTATTCGGTATCGGAGCTCCCGTCAGTTGATATGTTTTTTATGAAATTCAAACAATGGTTAAAATATGAAAAATCAAAGATAGAAGATAATAAGAAAGTAATACAGGTTCACGCTCACTTAGTCCATCTCAGCAGTCCTTAAAAAAATAATTCCATCATCTTATGTAATTCTATTTGCCACCGCATCCACCATTCAAACGAAACCTTAAAACTTATTTTTATGAAGTATGCAATACTTTGCAGCATAATTATTATTGCTGCCTTAACGGCTTTTTTTCCGCCAGCTTCTCTTACAGTTAAAGGTAAGGTAACAGACAGCGCAGGGACTATTCTTCCCGGTGTGTCGGTTACAGAAAAAGGTACGGCAAATATTACTCAAACCGACGCCAATGGCGATTTTACCATTACGGTTACAGGCGCTAACGCCGCACTTGTTTTTTCGGCGCTGGGTTTTGATACCAAAGAAGTGAATGTATCAGGAAAGGCTGTACTGAATGTTCAACTGATACAAGCAACCAGCGAACTGGAGGAAGTAGTAGTAACGGCCTATGGCCCAACGAAAAAGAAAAGCCTAACGGGGTCGGTACAACGGGAAACCAAAGCAGATGAAATGTTGCAGGGAAAGGTAGCTGGTGTGGTCATTAGAGGAAATGCATCTTATCCATCGCCCGCTACCAGGCAATCGCCAAATCGCAACCACCAGTTATATGGCAGCGAGGATATTGATTTTAATACCGAAGACTATGATGGCATTGTTGAGAACCGCTTCCTTGCGGTGAAAGACAATCCCTTATCCACTTTTTCAATTGACGTGGATGCGGCTTCGTATAGCAATGTACGGCGGTTTTTAAATAACGGGAAGTTACCGCCGGTGGGGGCAGTGCGCATTGAGGAAATGATCAATTATTTCCAATATGATTATCCGCAGCCCGGAGACGACAAGCCTTTTTCCATCCATACTGAATTATCGGATGCCCCCTGGAACAAGGATCACAGGTTGGTAATGATTGGTTTGCAGGGAGAGAAGATAGCAACAGAAAATATTCCCGCTTCCAACCTCGTTTTTTTGATTGATGTATCGGGTTCAATGCAGGATGAGAATAAGTTGCCTTTGGTAAAACAATCCATGAAGTTGCTTACAGATCAGCTCCGGGAAAAAGACAGGGTTGCCATAGTGGTGTATGCCGGAAATGCCGGAGTAGTATTGCCTGCAACAAGCGGAGCAAATGTTCAAACTGTAAAAGATGCTATTGATCGTTTGGAGGCAGGTGGTTCAACTGCTGGTGGTGAAGGAATAAAACTCGCATATAAAATAGCCAGGCAAAATTTTATTCAAGGTGGAAACAACCGCGTTATTTTATGTACCGATGGTGATTTTAATGTAGGCGCCAGCAGTGATGATGATATGGAAAGATTAATTGAACAGGAAAGAAAAAGCGGTGTTTTTTTAACAGTACTGGGCTATGGTATGGGAAATTACAAAGACAATAAAATGCAAAAATTGGCCGATAAAGGCAATGGCAACCATGCATACATTGATGGCATAAGTGAGGCGAAGAAAGTATTGGTGAGTGAATTTGGCGGTACCTTATTCACGATTGCCAAAGACGTAAAATTGCAGGTAGAATTCAATCCTTCCAAAGTGCAGGCCTATCGTTTGATTGGTTATGAAAACCGCATGCTGAATAAGGAAGATTTTAACAATGATAAAAAAGATGCCGGTGAATTGGGCAGCGGGCATACCGTTACGGCTTTGTATGAAGTAATACCCGTGGGTGTAAAAAGTGATTTTATAGAAAAGGTTGACCCGTTGAAATACCAGGATAAAGCACAGCAAAAGGCAGCCAATTATTCGCCTGAGTTGCTTACTATCAAACTGCGGTATAAAAGCCCTTCAGGCGAAAAGAGTAAGTTAACAGAACACCCTGTAATTGACGGGCACATTGCATTAAACAATGCTTCCCGTAATTTCCGCTTTGCCGCAGCCGTAGCCCAATTCGGTATGCTGCTCACCCGTTCGGAGTTCATGCAGCAGTCTTCGTATAACAATGTGCTGGCTTTGGCTAATTCCGCTATTGGCAATGATGCTGAAGGCTATCGCAAAGAGTTCTTAGAATTGGTGAAGAAAGCAGGGAGCCTGGCGAAGACTGAAAAGAGGGGTAACGGGGAAGATGAATTGGTGAGGAAGAAATAACAGGCAGATACAGGAACATAAGGGTACCGGTTTTAAATTTATAGTTTACCAGATGCGGTTGGCGCCTAACGTAAGGAGGGACAGGCCGCATCTGATGTTTATGATTTGGATTTTGTTATTTCTTATTTTTGGTTCTTCCCTTCGGATTTCGGGATTAAAATGCTTCGGATTTAGTTAAACGGTATAATATTCAGTATGAAAGTAGACCGATTTGTATTGGCATTGTTTGTAGCTGTTGCGGTAGCCTGGTTTTTCCCGCAGTTTGGCGCCGTCCAAAGTGGAATTCCATTAGATGCTATTTGCAGCGCAGGCATTGCGGTGATCTTCTTTTTTTATGGCGTTAAATTAAGTCCCGAAAAAATAAAAGCAGGATTAAAAAACTGGAAGCTGCACGTTGTTATCCAGTCGGCTACTTTTGTTATTTGCCCACTGCTTGTACTCATTGCCCGCCCTTTCCTGCAAACAGAACAGCAGGAATTAATCTGGCTGTCTGTATTTTTTTTAGCCGTATTGCCATCCACTGTTTCTTCTTCTGTAGTAATGGTAGCCATGGCAAAAGGCAATCTGCCGGCGGCTATTTTTAATGCAAGCATCTCGGGACTCATCGGTATTGTGTTAACTCCATTATGGATGGGGTTATTTATGCAACAGCAGGGCGATGTTGATTTTCTGCAAATTTATTTTAAGCTCATCGTTGAAATCATTATACCTGTAATTGCCGGAATTGCTGTGCAGCGTGCTATAGGACACTGGGCTGCGAGGTACGGTAAACAACTGGCTATATTTGATAAGAGTGTTATTGTTTTGATCGTGTACAAAAGTTTCGCTGAATCATTTTCGGATGGTACATTTTCTGGTATGCAATGGAAGGATATTGTAATGCTATGTGTTGTTGCGATCGTTTTGTTTTTTTTGTTGTACTGCATCATTTATTTGATTTGTATTTTGCTGTCCTTCAGTAAGGAAGACAGGATTACCGCATTGTTTTGCGGGTCAAAAAAATCATTGGTGCACGGCACCGTATTTTCCAAGGTGTTGTTCAGCAACGCATCCTTTGCGGGATTCATGCTGTTGCCACTGATGATCTATCATGCGTTTCAGTTGTTTATTGTAAGTTATATTGCAGGGTGGTTTGAAAGAAAAGAAGAGCAGTAAAAACGTATTGCATACAGTTGATTTCCAAAATAAAAGACTATACATGTATATTCCCCGGATGAATGCAATGACGGATCGTGAAGAGATGGTTGCCTTCATGAAACAATTCAGCTTTGCAACGATCATTACTGCCAAAGAAAAAGCTGAGCCGGAATAAAACGGAAGCGGAACAACGAAGGATTATCAACTCGCTTTCAGAGCGCAATAATGACAATGAAAGGCATATTGCAGATTATATGAAGCAAAATCTGTAAACGGAATAAAATATTGTAAATAACTGCTATCCTCTTCCGGTTATCCAATACATCAGGCTGCCGGTAATTTCTCTTAAATACATGTCCCAGTATCTGAGGGCACTGGCCGACGGAAGAATATAATCAGTAGGTACAACGCTATCGGGGGGTCTGATAAAAAACGCAGCGGGATAGGGTATTACTTCAATACCGGCCCTGGTAAAGGTTTTTTGGGCGCGTGGCATATGAAGCGCCGAGGTTATTAGTACATAGGGCGCAGGGAGTTGGAGCGAATCAACTATTTTTTTGGAATTGATGGCGTTTTCTGCCGTGTTCCTTGAATCCCTGTCTACTGCAATGTCTGCCGCAGGTATACCCATTGCAACAAGTTGTTCCTGCACAAAATCGCCTTCCCTGAAATCGCCCCTGTTAAAAACAGAACCATCTCCGGCTGCTACAATTATTCTTTTTATATGGCCGCTTTTATACAATAACACGGTTTGGATAAACCTGTCGCTTTGCTCGCTAAAATACTTTTGGCCATCTGTTTTGTTCATGCCTGCAAAGCCGCCCAATAAAATACCGGCGCTGTAATTTTCATTTGACCGGAGCGTTACTTTTGCAGGCTGATAAGCAAGGATGAGCTGACTGATAATGAAAGGATTGGTAAAAAAAAGGAGCATAATGGTGCCGGCAATAGAACATCTTTTTTTCCTGACAGACTTTTTGCTGAACCATCCCCACAGAAAAACGATTACGATCCATAGTACAGGGCTCAGCAATACAATAACAAGTTTAGAAATAACAAACATCATGGTTCAAGATACAGTGCGGAATGTAGAATCCCAAAAAACGGATTGAATTTGTAGTTTATTGTTTGTGGTTTATGGTTGCACACTTTAATAGGTATTTCGTCTCGCACGTGCGGGATCGTCTTTGAATTTGAAATTGATTTGTCTTTTGATTTTTGGTTCTTAGGATTTCCCCACATTTTCACCAGGCCGGTACCAGTTCCTTACTACCCGGGGTGTATTTGTAAAATCCTTCACCACTTTTTGCACCCAGTTTACCTGCGGTCACCATATTTACCAATAGAGGGCAGGGAGCGTATTTGGGATTGCCAAATCCTTCGTACAGTACTTTTAGTATGCTCAGACAAACATCCAATCCAATAAAATCTGCCAGTTGCAAAGGTCCCATAGGATGCGCCATGCCCAGTTTCATTACGGTATCAATCTCTTCGATTCCTGCTACACCCTCATACAAGCTGTATATCGCTTCGTTGATCATGGGCATAAGAATACGGTTGGCAATAAAGCCGGGATAGTCGTTTACGATGCAGGGCATCTTATCCAACTGTTTGGTAATATGCACTACCTCGCTGGTTACTTCTTTTGCTGTGGCATATCCGTTGATCACTTCCACCAGTTTCATTACCGGCACGGGATTCATAAAATGCATGCCAATCACTTTTCCGGCACGCCCGGTAACCGCGGCTATCGCTGTAATGGAAATAGAAGAGGTATTGGTGGCCAGTATGCATGAGGGCGGTGCAAATGCATCTAATTCTTTAAATATTTTTAATTTGACTGCTTTGTTTTCTGTTACCGCTTCTATTACGAGGTCTGCTTCGGCAACGCCAGTTTCTATACTGGTAGAAATGTGGAGGGTTGATAATATGCTATCCTTTGTTGCCTGCGTAATGATTCCTTTGCTTACCTGGCGGTCTGCATTTTTAGATATGGTTTCAATTGCTTTTCCCAATGCAGTTTCACTAATATCCGCAAGGGTTACACTAAAGCCATACTGCGCAAATACATGAGCGATACCGTTGCCCATAGTGCCTGCGCCAATAACAGCAATGTTTTTTATCATGTTAGTTTTTCTTCTTAAAATCCCCCCTTTTCCACGCCTTCACAAATTCGCTCCAGGCAAACGGGTTAAATATATTCATAGGTGGCGCCTGGCCACTGTAATAATAGCCCTGGGCATTTTTACTCAGTGCATAATTACTGGCTTCACCACCATCACGGGGTAATGACCGGGCCAATATTCTTCGTTTGGCTTCGCTGGTATTTTGCCGGGCAATTTCTATACCATCATCCGGAACATCATTATTCACAAAATCGCGTTCAAATTGTTCACGGGTTGGGCGGGCTTTTATGATAGCGGTAGGCAGGTAAATGGTATCCTCGGCCAATAACTTAACCATACTGTATTGATTCCCTTCAAGGTTAGTTGGGATTTTGTCGGTTTCGGTACGGTAAGATACATGTGTAAACCGGATTTCATCGCCCTTTAATACCACTATCGAAAAAACACCCTGTTCATTCGTGATCGTTCCGCGGTTTTGCCCTTTTACCATTACCGTTACACCCGGTATTCCTTTTAAACTGTCATGCGTCATTACTACCCCGTACAATTGTACAACAGAATCCTTTAAAGATTCAAACTGTGCTTGAGCTGCAAAAGGAATCAATAATAATGAGAAAAATATATACCGTAAAAAATGTTTCATTAATCTGTTTAAATGAATTGCAATAATACCCTAAAATCACAATCAAACATGTGAAAACCCAATTTACCCTGAACTTACGAAAAAAACAAAGTAAGCATTTATGGTCTTAACTTTGCGGGGCAATATTTTTTTTAACAAAAAGTTCGGCAGATGAAAGAAAGTGATATCCTCAAAGCGTTGGGAAATGTAATTGAACCCGATCTGGGCAGAGATCTCGTAACACTAAATATGGTTAAAGACATTGTAACAGAAGGAGATAAGGTTTCATTTACAGTTGTACTTACTACGCCCGCATGTCCTTTAAAAGATATGATCAAAAATGCATGCATCAATGCAGTGCACCTCCTGGTAAATAAAAATGCGCAGGTAGATATTAAGTTTACAGCTAATGCCAATAGTACCAGAAAAGACAATAAACACATTTTGCCTGGTGTAAGAAATATCATTGCCGTTGTAAGTGGCAAAGGAGGCGTTGGCAAATCTACCGTGGCCGCTAACTTAGCACTGGCGCTGGCAGAAGGCGGCGCTTCCGTTGGCTTAATGGACGCTGATATTTACGGGCCAAGCGTACCCATGATGTTTGGCGTTCGTGGCGAAAGGCCGCTTATGAAAAAAGAGGGTGAAAAGGGCATTATCATTCCGTTAGAAAAATTTGGCATAAAGCTAATGAGCATAGGTTCACTGGTAGATGAGAAGCAGGCGATTGTATGGCGCGGGCCTATGGCCAGCAGCGCTATCCGGCAATTTGTAACGGATGTAGAGTGGGGTGAGCTGGATTACCTGGTAATTGATATGCCGCCCGGTACCGGCGATATTCATTTAACATTGGTTCAAACCGTTCCTGTAACCGGAGCGGTAGTAGTTACCACGCCTCAGCCTGTGGCACTGGCCGACGCCAAAAAAGCCATTGCCATGTTTGGGCAGGCCCAGATTAAAGTGCCCATCATAGGGTTGGTAGAGAATATGAGCTGGTTTACGCCTGCAGAACTACCCGAAAATAAATATTATATTTTTGGAAAAGAAGGCGGTAAAAGGTTGGCCGAAGAATTTGACATTCCTTTTTTAGGACAAATACCATTGGTACAGGGTATAAGAGAAGGTGGTGATATTGGAATACCGGTAATGGTTAGTGATGATGAGATTACGCGAAAGGCCTTCAGTAATTTTGCGGGGAACACCGTTCGGAGCATAGCCATGCGCAATGCCAATATTGAGGCTACTAAAATTGTAGAGATCGTAGTGTAATGCGCCCGGTACCCGACGAAAGGAGGGGCAGGCTGTACTGACGGGCTATTTCACCATGCTGAAAGCGGCGAGGTATTTATCAATGTACTCCCGCGTGTATTTTGATTTGTATTGCATTACGAAGCGGGGGTGCTCGAGGGCTATAATTTTTTTAAAAAAGCCATGTGTTTCATTTAACCGGAGCAGTATCTTTTCATTTTTACCGCTGCCCAGGCAAAAACAAATACCTGTATCTATCCCCAGCGCAATTTGTTTTTTGATGCTTTGGACAATAAAGTCATAGGCTGCGTCGGACAATGCCTTACTGTCGTAAAAATTGTAGTTTACTTCTTTTCCCAATCCATTTTTTATGGTAAAGCCTAAAGGGCATATGGAGTTGATATAGAATTTTCCGTAAAAACTTTCGGGACCGCCGTAAGCATCAATCATATCGTATATAAAAACCGACGAGGGTTCGTGTGCGGGTGGTCCGGGATAAAGCAATCCGCATTTTTCCACCAGTCTTTTGGGATCAGTAAAGGGGATGCCTGTTAATCCCGCGCCAAATCTGCCCGGATTAATGCCCAGTATAATGTGCCGCCGGTTATTGTCGCTGTAGTATTTTTTGTAGAAAGCAGATGAAACGGCTAAGCTATCTTTATTTTCACGGAAAGGATTCATCACCCGTATACCGGGAGGCAATTCACCTGTAAAATGAAGCGACTTGTTAAATGCAATTACTTTAGCTGCAAACGTTGCCATATAATGAAGGAAGGTAAGTAATTTTACAGGGCAATAAAATTTGAATCAGTAATGAGATCAATAGCCGGTTCAAAAACAGAGAAATAGTAAGGGGGAAATTTAAACCTGCAAAGGATTTCATTTATATCTGTCATACCCTAATTTCAAATCCCGAATTTCAAATTTTAAATCGCCTATGCATCGCAAAGATTTTATCCGCTCAGGCATCTTATTGTGTGCGCCTTATGTGCTGCCATTGCGCAACAGGACGCCTGCCTCGGGCGATGAAGATTATATAATGACGGTAAACGGTCATATTCCTTCCGCAGAAGCAGGATTCACCTTATCGCATGAACATGTACTGGTAGACTTTATTGGCGCCGGAAAAATAACTACATCCCGTTACAATGTAAACGAAGTATACCACACTGCGCTGCCTGTTTTGCAGGAAGCCGTAAAAAATGGCTGCAAAACACTGGTGGAATGTACGCCCAATTATCTTGGAAGAAATGTGGGTTTATTGCAAAGACTATCAAAAGCCAGCGGACTCCATATTATTTCCAATACCGGTTATTATGGGGCCGCTAAAGAAAAGTTTTTGCCTAAACATGCATATACCGATTCTGCCCGGCAACTGGCAGCACGCTGGATAAACGAATGGGAAACGGGCATAGAAGGCACCGGCATTAAACCCGGATTCATTAAAACCGGCGTAGATACCTACCCGTTATCTCCTGTACAGCAAAAGCTTATTGAGGCAGCGGCATTAACGCATTTATCAACGGGGTTAACTTTTGGGGTACATACGGGCAACGGCGAAGCTGCACTGGAGGAATTGAAGATAATAAAAGCTATGGGTGTTGGCCCCGAGGCATGGGTATGGATTCATGCACAAAATGAAAAGAACAGGGATGTACATGTACGGGTTGCCAAAGAAGGCGGCTGGGTTTCTTTTGATGGACTCAACGATGATTCGGTGCAGCAATCCGTACAATTTTTGAAGGATATGAAAGCAGAAAAACGCTTGCACAAAGCCCTTATTTCTCATGATGCGGGCTGGTATCACGTAGGCGAACCGGGTGGTGGGCAATTCAGGTCTTATAATACCGTTTTTAAATTTCTGCTGCCTTTGTTGAGGAAAGAGGGGTTTACTGAAGGTGAAATGCACCAGGTTTTTATGGTTAACCCGGCCAAAGCATTAACGGTTAAGGTTAGAAGAGCGTAGTGTTTTGCTGCTCCAATATTGTTTTACTGCCAAACCATAACTACTTTTCCCCTGGTTCTCCCGGTTTCTATTTGTGTGTGAGCTTTTGCCATATCACTGAACGGAAAAATATGGGAAACATGCGATTTAACAATGCCTTTCTCTAACAGGTTCGCAATTTCCTCCATGTCCTTACCATTGGATTTTACTTTGAAAGTATAGCCATTCATTCCTTTGGCATAGGCTTTATCCGTAACCGCTTCATTCAATCCGGAAGGGATGCTGACGATGGTGGCGCCTTTTTTCATTACTTGCAAGGAGTGGTCAATGTTTTCTCCCCCAACTGTATCCAGTACAAAATCAATATCAGATGCCTGTTCCTCCAATGGTGCGGCTTTGTAGTCAATATGTTCATCAGCCCCAAGGCTTAACACAAAATTTCGGTTGGCTGCCGAAGCTGTTCCTATTGTATATGCGCCATAGTGTTTGGCTATCTGCACAGCGTAATGCCCCACTCCTCCCGCTGCTGCATGGATCAGCACTTTTTGCCCCTTTTGAACAGGAGCATGTGCTTTCAGCGCCTGCCATGCGGTTAAAGCAGCGAGTGATGCCGCCGCCGCTTCATTATATGAAATAGTAAGCGGTTTTAACGCAAGGTGGGTAGCAGGAGCAGCCACATACTCAGCATAGGCTTTACCGTGACCCGGAAAATTAACCATGCCAAATACCTCATCACCGTTTTTAAATGCTGTAACATTTTTACCGGTTTCCGTTACTATGCCCGAAATATCCCAACCCAATATCAATGGTGTTTTATTTTTTAGCATTCCGTACATTCCTCTGCCTAAACGGGTTTTAACATCAATCGGGTTTATGCCAGCCGATTTTACTTTTACAAGTACTTCTTCGTTTGTTATTGCCGGAACCGGCACCTTTTCCAAAACCAGGTTTTCAGTGCCGCCAAAGCCGTGCAATACGATGGCTTTCATTAAGTCCTTTCCCGGTGTCATGGCATTTAATTTTAATTGTAAAATGCTTGTCGCGTTTATTTGTTCGGGCAGGCCGTATGCCTGCCGGTTTCGTTGCAGGTTAGTAATTAACAGGCAGCAATTTCATGTATTCATTAATATCTGTATGATCCTTTTTTCGGAATGCGGTTCCCTCGGCAGATAATTTCAAAATCCGGGAAACCCTGAAATCACGATACGCATTACGCCGCCAGCACCAGGCAATCATATGCCAGTTAAAAGCATAAAAAACAAGGCCTATGGGTTCTATTGCCCTGGTGCTTACCTCGTCATTAAGGTTTTGGTATTCCAGATTAAGAATAGTTTGGGCGGATATAGCATTCTGGATCTCAGATAAATAGGCGAAATTATTGCCACCAAACCCGCAGGTAACGGTTTTTATCTGGGATTGTAATTGTTCCAGTTTTTCTTTCTGGCTTCCGCGGAGCACAGATCGTATTTTGTTTAATGCCGTTTCGTAGTGCTTTTGGATAGACTGATCAGAGAACCGGGCGGTAATGCTTTCCATTAGTATCAGTGCGTTGGCTTCCTCATTGGTGAATGATACAGGCGGCAAAAAATAGCCTTGCACAATAAAATAGCCCCGGCCGTTTTCAAAACTTACCGGTACTCCAATTTCTGTAAGCGCTTTTACATCGCGGTACACCGTTCGTATGCTTATTGAAAACTTATCGGCGATGCGTTCCGCGGGCATAAACTTTTTAGATTGCAGCATGGTTAAGATAGCCATGAGCCGGTCAATTCGATTCAATGCTTTCTGATTTTAAGGCTTAAAATTAAGCACAAACTGCTGTCTGCCGAATGGAATCCCGGAATTTAGCATCTTCTTCTGTTGCACTTTGTTAAAGTGGTGCGGGTTGTATTTGTTTTAAATATTTTCTCTTTAATTGCTAATTATTTTAAATATTATTCATAGAATAAACAAAAATATTTTCTATATCGTAATCATTTACTACTTTTGATGAAATTTTTCAACCAGTAGATTAAACAGAATATTTATGTGTGGTATAGTTGGTGTATTTGATTGCAAAACAGGTACAGAATCGCTCAGGCCTAAGATACTTAACATGTCAAAAAAGATCCGCCACCGTGGTCCGGACTGGTCGGGTATTTACAGCGATGATAAGATTGTTTTAGCGCACGAGCGTTTGGCGATTGTTGATCCTCAATCCGGCAGGCAGCCTTTGTACACAAAAGACAAAACCCTGGTACTCGCCGTAAATGGAGAAATATACAACCACCAGGAAATTCGCAAATCATTACCTGATTATGAATTTCTGACACAATCCGACTGTGAAGTAATACTGGCTTTATATCAGGAAAAAGGTATTCATTTTCTTGAAGACCTGAATGGGATATTTGCATTTGCCCTGTACGACAAAAGGGATGGGTCTTACTTTATTGCCCGCGATCATATCGGCATTATTCCCTTTTATATGGGTTGGGACGAATGGGGTAATTTTTATGTAGCCTCCGAATTAAAAGCGCTGGAAGGCGTTTGTAACAATATTAAGGAATTTTTGCCGGGCCATTATTTACACAGTAAAGACGGCGGATATGAATTGAAACGTTGGTACAAACGCGAATGGGAGCAATATGAAAATGTAAAAGACAATGTTTCGGATATTGCTGTTTTACGTAAAGCGCTTGAAGATGCCGTACACCGCCAGTTGATGAGTGATGTACCTTACGGTGTTTTGCTGTCCGGAGGGCTCGATTCCTCTATTATTGCGGCTGTTACCAAGAAGTTTGCCGCCAAAAGAGTTGAGTCCGGCGATACGCAGGCTGCATGGTATCCGCAGTTGCATTCCTTTGTTGTGGGCTTAAAAGGATCGCCTGACCTGGCTGCCGCGCAAAAAGCTGCAGATCATATCGGTACAGTACATCATGAAATTCATTTTACCATCCAGGAAGGATTGGATGCTATAAGAGATGTGATCTATCATTTGGAAACCTATGATGTAACCACCATAAGGGCCTCTACACCTATGTACCTGATGGCAAGGATCATTAAATCCATGGGTATAAAGATGGTACTTTCCGGCGAAGGTTCCGACGAATTGTTTGGAGGTTACCTGTATTTTCACAAAGCACCCAACCCGGAAGCATTTCACGAAGAAACCGTACGCAAATTAAGCAAATTGCATTTGTATGATTGCCTGCGTGCCAATAAATCATTGGCCGCCTGGGGTATAGAAGGCCGTGTGCCTTTTTTAGATAAGGAATTTATGGATGTGGCTATGCGGTTAAATCCTGTTGACAAAATGGCGAAAGACGGCAAAATGGAAAAATGGATCCTGCGCAGGGCTTTTGAAAATTACCTGCCCGAAAGTATTGCCTGGAGGCAGAAAGAACAGTTTTCCGATGGTGTTGGGTATAGCTGGATTGATACACTTAAAACCGTGGCCACCCTCAAAGTTACAGATGAGCAGTTAGCGAATGCCAGGTACCGGTTTCCCATTAATCCTCCTATGTCTAAAGAAGAATATCATTACCGTTCTATATTCAGTGAGCACTTTCCGTCGGACGCGGCAGCAGCTTGCGTACCATCGGTACCATCTGTGGCATGCAGTACGCCGGAAGCACTTGCCTGGGACAAATCTTTTCAAAATATGAATGACCCTTCGGGACGTGCAGTAGCCAGCGTGCACAATATGGCGTATGAAGAAAAGTAAAATCCGGAGGCTGTCAGCAACTTGTCCGCCGTGACGAATCAGCCCTCAGCTATGAGCAATACAGGAGAAGGCGTATATGCCTTATCGTTAGCAATTGCCACCTGATACCTGGACGCTGATACCTGATACCTATTTACTCAGGCAATACCGGTCCGTAGTGCAATTTCCTTCCTATCTGATCCCTGTTGGGAAAAAGGATATCATGAGCAGTTTCGTATCCTTCATCTGCAACCTGGTTAAGCATACTCCTTTCTTTGTAGCGGCGGGCGGCATATACAGCCAATCCGGCCAAAAAGCCAACAGCTACCGCAACAAGTATTTTATCAGACTTTTTCATCCTTTCTCTTTTATACAAAGATAAAACAGGAAAGCATATACCATATTAAATGGTGTTAATATATATACAAGAGTGTATCGCATTCCAGGGAAGTTCCGATAGCTTTATAACCGGCATTTCTTAAGAATAAAAAAGTAATTTCGCAATCAAACATTAAGCAGCAAAAAATTATCCTTGTCCCAACTATCGGTAATTTTGGCAATTTAAGCAATGATGACAACTCAATTGGCGCAACTCGCGCAAACCCTGGAAGGTGAATTCTATAATGATAGAACGATAAGAACTTTATACGCAACCGACGCCTCAGCTTACCGCGAGATGCCTTTGGCGGTAGCCATACCCAGAACAGAAGCAGATATTAGAAAACTGATCGCATTTGCCAATGCGCAAAAAACTTCGCTGATACCCCGAACGGCTGGTACTTCACTTGCAGGGCAAGTGGTAGGCAATGGCATAGTGGTAGATGTATCAAAATATTTCACGCAAATACTTGAATTAAATACCACGGAAAACTGGGTTCGTGTACAGCCCGGCGTTATAAGGGATGAACTGAATCTTTTTCTTAAGCCGCATGGTTTGTTTTTTGGACCGGAAACATCTACAGCCAACAGGGCTATGATCGGTGGCATGGTGGGCAATAACTCGTGCGGTTCCAATTCTATAATTTACCGCAGCACCCGTGAGCATTTAATTGAAATCAAAGCCTTGCTCAGTGATGGATCCGAAGCTGTATTTAAAGCTATGGATATAGAGGCTTTTCATGCCAAATGTGAAATGCCGGGACTGGAAGGACAAATTTATCAAAACATCCGTGGTCTGTTGAGCAATTACGAAACACAGCAGGAGATCCGTAAGGAGTTCCCCAAAAAAACCGTAGAAAGAAGAAACACGGGTTATGCCCTGGATATATTGCTGGATACCGCGCCTTTTACCGCAGGTGAAGAAGATTTTAATTTTTGCAAACTCATTGCAGGTTCCGAAGGCACATTGGCCTTTATAACTGAAATTAAGTTGAACGTGGTTCCACTGCCTAAAGAGAGCGGGTTACTGTGTGTGCATTTTAATACAATAGATGAGTCGCTAAGAGCAAATTTGATAGGACTAAAATACCGGCCCTCAGCAAGTGAATTAATAGACCATTATATTCTGGAATGTACCAAAGACAATATTGAGCAACGTAAAAATCGTTTTTTTGTACAGGGCGACCCTGGCGCGATACTCGTAATAGAATATACCCGCGACACAAGAGAAGAAATTACCGCCGTTGCCAAAGAAGCGGAAGCGGAAATGCGGGCGGCAGGGCTGGGCTATTATTTTCCTTTGTTGTTTGGCGACGATACCAAAAAGATATGGACCCTGAGAAAAGCCGGGCTGGGTTTGCTGAGCAACCTGCCTGGTAACGACAAAGCCGTGCCGGTAATTGAAGATACAGCGGTGGATGTGAATGATCTGCCTGCCTATATCCGGGAGTTTAATGAGATCCTGAAAAAGTATAACCTCTATTCCGTGCATTATGCACATGCGGGTAGCGGAGAAATACATTTACGTCCTATTATTAATCTGAAGACGAAAGAAGGCAATCTCCTGTTCCGCGCGATTGCTGAAGAAATAGCCACCCTGGTAAAAAAATACAGAGGCTCATTAAGCGGCGAACACGGCGATGGGAGGCTGAGAGGAGAATTCATCAGGCAAATGATTGGTGAAAAAAATTACCGGTTGCTCAAAGACGTGAAGAAAGCCTGGGATCCGCAAAATATTTTCAATCCCGGCAAAATTGTCGATACTCCGGCCATGAACACCATGCTGCGCTATGAGCCTGGTCAGCAGACGCCTTCTTTTAAAACCATTTTCAGGTATCCCAACCAGGATGTATTGCAGCATGCCGAACAGTGTAATGGTTCGGGCGACTGCCGCAAAACACATTTATCCGGAGGAACCATGTGCCCCTCCTATATGGCAACTAAAAATGAAAAAGATACTACAAGGGCGAGAGCCAACATTTTAAGGGAATTTCTTACGCATTCAGACAAGATCAACAGGTTTGATCACAAAGAGATTCATGAAGTAATGGATCTGTGCCTGAGTTGCAAAGGTTGTAAATCGGAATGTCCCTCCAATGTGGATGTAGCCAAACTGAAAGCTGAGTTTTTGCAGCAGTATTATGATGCCAATGGTACTCCGTTGCGCAGCCGGCTTATTGCTAATTTTACCCGGTTATCAAAAGCAGGTGCGTTATTACCCGGGTTATACAATGGTTTAATGACCGGTAAATTAACTGCCGGTCTGGTAAAACGCATCGCCGGGTTTGCTCCTAAACGTTCTATGCCAGAATTGTATACTACTACTTTAAAAAAATGGTACAACAAACATCGCCGGCAGCAAACAAAAAGCAGTACCAGAAAAGTATACTTGTTTTGCGATGAGTTTACCAATTATAACGATACTGAAATTGGCATCAAAGCTATTTTGTTATTGGAGCGGCTGGGATACGAAGTAGTCATTCCGGAGCACGGGGAGAGCGGACGGTCGTGGCTTTCTAAAGGGCTTTTGCGCAGGGCAAAAGCCATTGCGGAGAAAAACATAAGGCTCTTGTCTCCGTTAATAAACGAACAAACGCCGCTGGTAGGCATAGAGCCCTCAGCTATACTTACTTTCAGGGATGAATATATTGATCTTGCGGACGATACTTTGCTTGATGAAGCAAAGCGTTTGTCGGCCAATGTATTTACCATTGAAGAGTTTTTAAGCCGCGAAACAGATGCAGGGAATATTACCCCTGAGCAGTTTACAAAAGAACAAAGAAGGGTTGTTTTGCATGGACATTGCCATCAAAAAGCATTGTCATCGGTTAGTCCTTCTGTCAAAATAATGTCTCTGCCTCAAAATTATGCTGTACAAACGATTCCTTCGGGGTGTTGCGGAATGGCGGGATCCTTCGGGTATGAAAAGGAGCATTATGATCTTTCCATGCAAATAGGAGAGCTGGTTTTACTGCCTGCAGTGCGCAAACAGGCGGAAGATGTGATAATCGCGGCACCGGGCACCAGTTGCCGCCATCAGATCAAAGATGGCGCGTCAAAAAAAGCCTTTCATCCTGTGGAAGTATTGTATGATGCCTTGGCAGGAGAGTAGGAACGTCTTTGCCAAATACGAATATTTTTCGGGACGGAGTCCGGTAAGCACATATTGTGTATAAGTCAGCGGCTTTGTTACAGCGGTCAGCGGTTGCTTCGGACAGCCGGGAAGTAAAGTGGCCTTACCGGTTTTGGAAAGAAATATCCTCTTTTTGTGTGATAGCCGGAATCTTTTTTTATATCGTAACTTCAAATAAAAATGAAGCGAAGCAAATTTATGCTGGCCTTATTATCTGCTGCTCCTATAGCAACTTTTGGCCGGCAATACAGACAACTTAACCGCGAAGAAAAGGGGTTTCTGGCGAAAGCGGGAGAAGGGCGCTATCACGGTCATATTCAGTTGAAAGGAGTTAATGCCAATACCATTGATGTTAAAGTATCGGGAAAAGATACCAATGGCGACCTGGCTATTTTTGAGCAAACAAGTGTATCACCCGGGAAGGGAACACCTCTGCATGTTCATCCCTACCAGGATGAAGTTTTTTACGTGCTGGAAGGCAGTTATCGTTTTCAGGCAGGGAACAGCATATACGAGCTCCATGCCGGGGACACTATTTTTCTTCCGCGAAAACTGCCGCATGCCTGGGTACAATTAAGTGAAAGAGGAAAAATGACCGTAACGTTGCAGCCCGCGGGTAAACTGGAAGATTTTTTTGTAGCGTTGGCGGCTTTTGCGAAGCCACCTTCTCCCGAAGAAATTGCGCGGTTATTTCTGGAGCATGAAATGAAGGTAGTGGGTCCGCCTCTAACGGTATAGTATCATTTTACTTAACCCTGATATATACCAGTTTAACGTGCTTTCTCCCTGTATCCCGCTCATCAATTTCAAACCCGGGTAAACTTTTAATGAGGGGCAATAGTTTAGCATAACCATAATTGCGCGGATCAAAATCAGGACGCTTTTTTAACAACAGGTTTCCAAGATCTCCCAGGAATGCCCATCCATTTTCATCGGCCAGGTCATTAATGCTGGTTGTAAGCAGGTTCATAAGGTTCTTATCGGTTTTATTTAGAATTTTTTCCTTTTTGATTGTTTCTTTCTGACTGGCAGGTTTGACTGAAGCTTCTTCTTTACTCAATATTTCTATATATATAAACTTATCGCATGCTGCACGGAAGGCCCCGGGAGTTTTTTGTTCTCCCAAACCAAGCACTTTCATACCTGCTTCCCGTAGCCGCATTGCCAGCCTTGTAAAATCACTGTCGCTGCTCACTATGCAAAAGCCATCTACCCTGCCGGTGTATAAAATATCCATCGCATCTATGATCATTGCCGAATCGGAAGAGTTTTTTCCTGTAGTATAACTGTATTGCTGTACGGGCGATATTGCATGATCCAGTAAAACGGTTTTCCACCCTGCAACATGCGGTCTGGTCCAGTCGGCATAAATGCGTTTAAAGGTTGGTGTACCATACTTGGCAATTTCTTCCAGTATGCCACTAATAAGCCGGTAAGGAATATTGTCGGCGTCTATTAAAACTGCAAGACGGAGGTCCCTTGTATTTTCCATGTATTGCTTGTTGATTGATACAAAAGGTAGTTATAATGTGGGAATTTGAAAACTTGAAAATGTGGGAATGTGAAATGCTGTTCTTCTTTTTCTCATTGATATACAATAATTTCTAACTTTAAGCATTGTTACAAAAAAGGATGGATTGAAAAACCGGCTGCTATTGATATTGTTGTGCTTACTGGGAATACAATTTGGGCTTGCCCAGCAAAATCCTTCTCTGTCGAACCTCCGCAAAAAGAAACTTCCTGTTCTGCCGGATACGCTTCATTTAGACACATTGAGTATTGTTCCGGGTTCTTTTGTTATTTCGGATGTGGATAGCAGTAGCTATATTCTGGATATTTTTAGGGCTATGCTCATATGGAAGAAAAAGCCTTCGGCAGACAGTGTGCTTATTAGTTACCGCGTTTTTCCGGGTAAATTTAACACGGTATATCAGCGAATGCGGTTCGACAGCATCAGCAATAATTTTCTGGCATCACCTGTAACAATACAGAATGCCAATTCGCTTCAAAACTCCATTTTCGATTTTGGCAACGTAAACTATAACGGGAGCTTTGGCAGGGGTCTTTCTTTTGGTAACCAGCAGGATGTAGTGCTCAATTCTACACTGAACCTGCAAATGAACGGGTACCTGGCAGATAGCATCCAGATTGCCGCGGCCATAACCGATAGTAATATTCCTGTTCAGCCGGATGGCAATACGCAGAATTTAAATGAGTTCGATAAAGTATTTATCCAGTTTAAAAAGGAAGGATGGCATTTTGATATCGGCGATATAGATATCCGCCAGCAGCAGAGTTATTTTCTTAACTATTACTCAAGGTTGCAGGGCGCCGCCTTTGGCCGGGAAAGCAGAGTTAATTCCGCCATAACCAACCGTATGTTGCTCAGTGGTGCTATTGCAAAAGGAAAGTATACCCGTAATATTTTTAATGGTATAGAAGGTAACCAGGGCCCCTACCGTTTGCAGGGGCCAAACAATGAACTGTTTTTTATTGTGCTGGCAGGTACGGAACGGGTATTTATTGACGGAGAACTGATGCAAAGAGGGGAAGACCAGGATTATGTAATCAACTACAATACCGCTGAAGTAACGTTTACGCCTAAACGAATGATTACAAAGGATAAACGCATACAGGTGGAGTTTGGTTATGCCGACAGGAACTATCTCAATGCTCAGTTGTATGTTTTTGATGAAGCGGCAATAGGCGAAAAACTTAAAATAAGGGTTGCGGCCTATTCAAACGGCGATGCTAAAAATTCACCCATCAATCAAACCCTTGACCCGCGTCAAAAACAATTTTTAGCCGATATTGGCGATAGCGTACATCACGCATTATATCCATCGCAGGTATTGGATACTTTTTCGGTGAACAAGATCCTGTATAAAAAAATAGATACTGTTTTCAATAATGGTGCACATGATTCTGTATATGTCTATTCTGTTTCACCTGCCGATACCCTGTACAACCTTGCCTTTACTGAAGTAGGTCAGGGAATGGGCGACTATGTGCCGGATGAAACAAGCGCTGCCAACGGAAAATTGTTTAAATGGGTGGCGCCGGATGTCAATAACAACAAGCAGGGACGGTTTGATCCGGTGATATTGCTGGTTGCTCCTAAAAAACAGCAGCTTTTAAGTATAGGCGCAGATTATATGGTTTCTGATCATACTAAGGTGAGCAGCGAAATGGCGGTAAGCAGTTATAATGTGAACAGTTTTTCACCTAAAGATAAAAGCGATGACAAAGGCTTTGCCGCGAAACTGGTGTTGAATGACAGCCGGCCGTTGAAAAAAAGCGCAAAAGGACTGACACTGGTGAGCCAGTTAAGTTATGAATGGGTGCAAAACAGGTTCAAGCCTGTTGAAAGACTGCGCAACGTAGAGTTTTACCGTGGATGGGGGCTGCCTTTAAATGTGGCGGCCGCAACTGAAAATCTTCTGCACGCGGGTGTAGCGCTTAATGGTAAAAATGGCAACTCAATCCGGTATCAGTTTGAAAATTACAGAAGAGATGATGGTTATAGCGGTGTTCGCAATGGCATCCTGCAACAGGCTAATTACGGTAACTGGCATTTTAATAACCAGTTTGATATTACCCGTTTTAACCTTCGGGAACAAAAGGGATATTATTTTAAACCCGTTGTTGATGTGTCGCGGGATTTTCCAAAAATAGGCAACTATAGAATAGGCGGAGGCTACAGTGGCGAGCGCAATTACATACAATATAAGCAGTATGATTCGTTAACCACCGGGAGTTTTTCGTATGATGTATGGCAGGTCTATCTTAAATCGCCTTTAGACAAACCCAATAAATGGGGTGTTACCTATTACACCCGCAGAGATCAATATCCCTACCAGGCGAAACTGGTATCGTCCGACAGGAGCAGTAATATCAATGCATATGCCGAACTGATGAAGAATGAAAACCACCAGTTGAAAGTGAATGTTACTTACAGAAAACTGGACGTAATTGACGGCAAGGTTACTTCCCGGCAACCCGAAGAAACAATACTGGGCAGAGCAGAATATTTTATCAATGAGTTTAAGGGACTGGTAAATGGAAATGTGCTCTATGAAGTGGGAACAGGGCAGGAGCAGAAAAGAGATTTTACTTACGTGGAGGTGCCGCCGGGGCAGGGCGAATATACATGGAATGACTACAACGGCAATGGTATACCCGAACTGAATGAATTTGAATTGTCGCAATTTCAGGACCAGGCAAAATACATCCGCATATTTACTCCTACCAATGAATTTATAAAGGCAAATTACCTGCAGTTCAATTACAGTCTCGTTATTAACCCGCGTTCAGTAATTGATGCGGCTAAAGCAAATAATTTTCAAAAAATGCTGGCCCGTTTATATTTTCAGAGCTCTTTACAGGTATATAAAAAGGAGAGCTCCGGGAAACTTCAGTTTAATCCATTTGCTGTGCCTTTATCTGATACCTCTTTAATTGTATTAAACCAGGTGTTCAGTAATTCTTTTTCGTTTAACCGTTTCAGTAATATATGGGGTATGGATATCAATAATATCCGCAACAGCAACAAAGCATTCCTTACGTACGGCTACGAAAGCCGCAGTGTTAACGACTGGAATGTAAAAGGCAGATGGAATATAACCCGGTCTTTTTTATTGGAATTATTGACTAAAAAGGGCCAAACCAGGCTGGTAACGCCCAATTTCAACAACAGGAATTACAATATAGAATCATATGGAATGGAACCGCGGCTTTCTTTTATCCGGGGTACCAACTTCCGTATTGCCGTAGGATATAAGTATGATGATAAACAGAATACAGATGCTTCTCAGAAGGCTTTTATTAATTCTTTAACCACCGAAGCAAAGTACAATGTACTTTCCAGCAGTTCGGTCATGGCTAAATTTACTTATAGCCAGATCAGGTATTCCGATCCGGGAAATGCCAACACACCCAATACCAGTGTTTCCTATATTATGCTCGATGCCTTATTACCGGGGAAAAACTTTTTATGGACTATTGATTTTACCAAACGGCTCACTTCCTATCTTGAACTGAACTTTCAGTATGAAGGAAGGAAGGCAGGCGTTTCAAACACCGTGCATATTGGCCGCGCCTCGTTAAGGGCCCTGTTTTAAAAAGAAAACCGGAAGTAGCTGGTACTTCCGGTTCCCCAATATTAATGGAGGATATTATTATCCAAATATGCCGCCTTTTTTAAGTGTAACTGCGCCTTCGCCAATTTTGAAACCGTTCTGGTATACTTCAACCTTGTAGGTTCCTGGATTGTACTTATCAGTTTGTTTCAAATCAAAGCTTACGTTTTTGCGCTTGCCCTGTTCGTAATCAATAGATACTTTATTGGTAAATTCCTTATCGCCGTCTTCCCTTGTGGTAACAGATCCTGATCCCAGTCCATCCTCTTTTACTACCTGTCCTTCGGGATTGGTAACGATCACGTAAAGATCTTTTGTACCGGTTACCGACAACCTGTTTTCTACGTCAAAAGAAACCCTGAATTTGTCGGCTCTTTTTGCCCTGGAAGTTTCTGATTCCTTGCCGCTTTTCCTCTCGTTAATGGCAGCAATGTGAAAATTCGCCGCATTCAATGTGGAGCCTACATCCACCTGGCTTGAAAGCTCCCTGTTTTCAGTTAACTTGGTATTTAAGGTATCTGTTAACTGTTGTTTTTCTGTTGTAAGCTGTTGTTTATCCGCGGTTAACTGTGTATTTTCTCCCTGGAGTCTTTCGATTTCCTTTACATATTCTTCAATCTTTCCATTTAGTTGGTTAATGAGTTTGCGTGCTTCAGAAAGGTCTGCTGCGCTTGCATTTTGCTTGTTGATCAATGTTTTGATCCGGCTTCTCATGCTGGCAACGTCTTTGTCGCGTGTTTTAACAAGGCTGTCGAGCTTTGTATTTTCAGAAGTCATTTTATCCAGACGGATTTCAGCAGCCTGGTAATCTGTTAAAAGCTGGTTTCTTACCGAATCAAGAGAAGCATACTGAACATCCTTTTGTTGAATTACTTCCTTGGTTTTACTTTTATCATAAATAATATAGCCCCAGGTTCCTAATAAAGCGGCGATTAATACGCCGTATATTATACCACGGTTATCTTTTTTGGGTGGCTGAGATTGACTTGATGCTGAGGGATAGTTTGAAGCGCTCATAGTTTATTTTTTTTTGAGTTTAAACAAATTTAGAGATATGATACATCAGATAAACTTAACGAATTTATTGGTTATTGACATAGAAACTGTTCCCGGAACCCCTGATTTTCAACTATTACCGGAATATTGGCAAGGGCTCTGGGAGGACAAGATTTCCAAAACCATGCCAGAAAATATTTCTCCGGATGAATTCTACCTCCAAAAGGCTGGTATTCTGGCTGAATTTGGAAAAATAATTTGTATTTCAACAGGCTTTTTTTACCATGATGCAAATGGAAGATTATGCTTTAAAATTAAGTCGTTCAGTGGCGATGATGAAACTGCCTTACTTACCGCTTTTGTAGATTTGCTGAACACTTTTCGTGATAAAAGAGGCATTTTTGCTATTGCAGGGCATAATCTCAAAGAATTTGATATTCCATACATCTGCAGGCGAATGCTGATATTGAACATACCTTTGCCGGACTACCTCCAGTTAAGCGGAAAGAAGCCATGGGAAACCAACCTGGCGGATACTATGGAACTATGGAAGTTCGGGGATTATAAAAATTATGTATCCCTTAAATTGCTCGCCGCTGTTTTGGGCATTGATACACCAAAAGACGATATTGACGGAAGTATGGTAAAGGATGTATACTATGAAGAAAAGAACCTTCCCCGCATAGTAACCTATTGCCAGAAAGATGTTGTAACGGTTGCTAATATTATCCTGCGGTTTAAAGGTCTTCCTTACCTTGAAAAAGAAAATATTACAATCGTAGAATGATTACCTGACAGCACAATCACCAATCAACCCACTTAACTTACAACATGAGTGTTGAAAAAATTATTACAGACTGGAAACAAAAAAAGTTTAAACCGGTATATTGGTTAGAAGGCGATGAGAATTTTTATATTGACCAGTTGGTTGAGTATGCAGAACATCATATTCTGTCTGATGCTGAAGCTGGTTTTAATCTTTCCGTTTTTTACGGCAGGGATGCAAATTGGGCCGAATTAATTAATGCCTGCCGGCGTTACCCCATGTTTTCCGATAAGCAGGTTATCATATTAAAAGAGGCCCAGCATATGCGTGAAATAGAGAAGCTGGAAACTTATGTAGAAAACCCGTTGTCTTCTACCGTGCTGGTGGTTGCGCATAAAGAAAAGAAACTGGATGGGCGCAGTAAACTGTCGAGGCTGTTAAAACAGCATGCCGAAGTGCTGAGTACAAAAAAAATATACGAAAATCAATTACCGGAATGGGCCAATGAGCAGGTACAGAAAAAAGGGTTTACAATTTCACGCAAGGCGGTAATGCTCCTGGTGGAACACATTGGCAACGATATGAGCCGCATCAATAACGAGATTGATAAATTGCTGGTAAATCTGGGCAGTCGTAAATCTATTACTGAAGAAGATATTGAGCAATATGTTGGGGTAAGTAAGGAGTACAATGTTTTTGAATTGCAGGAGGCCCTGCAACGCAAAGATGCGGCCAAAGCAATGCGTATCATTCAATATTTCGGATCCAATCCTAAAGCCGCCCCTATACAAATGATGATGCCTGCACTATACAATTTTTTTAGTAAAGTATATATGCTGTTTGCCGTACAATCAAAGGATGAAAAAACAGTGGCTGCAGCTATAGGAGTTAATCCCTATTTTATTAAAGATTATATGCTTGCTGCCAAAAACTACGGGTACGCGGGCATTGAGCAGGCCTTGTTACTGCTTCATCAATATAACCTCCGAAGTGTTGGCGTAAATGACGTGGGTACGGGTGATGCTTCGCTAATGAAAGAGATGGTAGTGAAAATAATGCAATAATGCGAGCTGCATGTTGGTTCGCAACCCGCATTATCATGAATTCAAATTTTGTTGTATTGATTAGCGTTCAGGAGGAGGTGGAGGTAAGGTTATTTTACTTTCCGGATGTTCTTTACCGTTATGACAGGTTATGCAGGTGAGGACTGTTTTCCCTTCTTCCACGTAGTTAAAGTATTTTTTGTTGATCTTTGCTGTCATTCGCATCATATCGCGGGCCACATTTTTTTCGGGCTTTTCGTCGCTGGCAAAATCAAGTTTTTTCTCGTTTGTTTTGGAAGGCGCATGACAATGATTGCATTTTACACCCAAAGAAACGTTAAATCCCTTCATTATCTTTTCCAGTTCCTCATGGCTGATGTCTTTAGGAAGGACTTTCAGATTGGGTTTGGGCTTTTTGTCCTGAACGGTGGTAGCGGCTACTCCTACCATAAGAATAAAAATCAGGGATATGCCCGCTAAAAATTTCTTTTTGTGCAATTGATACATAGCAGTAAATTTTAGCCATTAAAGTAAAGTTTTCTTTTTTACGTACCAATTTTATTTTTGCAGTTCGAGAGATTCGGGCTCGTAGTTTATAGTTTGGAAGTTTTGGGTTTATCATTAGGTTGCACTTACTACTTACTACTTACTACTTACCACTTAATTACATACAATGATAAAAGAAAAAATACTGGTTATAGGGGCATCCGGGCAGATTGGTGTTGAACTAACCCTGGCCTTACGGAAGATATATGGCAATGCGCAGGTAGTTGCTTCCGACCTGAGGGAAGAAAACGACCTGTTAAAAGGTACGGGTCCTTATGTTTCTTTAGATGTAATGAATAAAGAAATGCTGCATGTGCAGGTGATCAGGCAAAATATAACGCAGATCTATTTGCTGGCGGCCATTTTGTCGGCAACGGGTGAAAAAAATCCCGGGCTTGCCTGGCATCTTAATACACAAAGTTTATTGAATGTACTGGATATTGCCAGGGAAGAAAGATTGCAGAAGGTATATTGGCCAAGCAGCATTGCCGTATTCGGTCCTACTTCCCCGCGACAGAATTGTCCGCAGCAAACCATAATTGAACCCACTACCGTGTATGGTATAAGCAAGTATGCGGGCGAATTCTGGTGCAAATATTACAATCAGCGTTTTGGCGTAGACGTGAGAAGCCTGCGTTACCCGGGGTTGATCAGCTATAAATCCTCACCCGGCGGTGGCACAACAGATTATGCGGTAGAAATTTTTAATGAAGCGCTGGAAGAAAAAAAATATACCAGTTTTCTGGCTGCTGATACCTTTTTACCCATGATGTATATGCCGGATGCTATCAGGGCCACTGTTGAGCTAATGGAGGCCGATGCCGCTAAAATATCCATACGCACCTCGTACAATCTCGCTGCCATCAGTTTCTCACCAAAAGAAATTGCCGCCGAAATAAAAAAACATATACCGGGTTTTGTTATGGAGTATGAACCGGATTACAGGCAGGCTATTGCCGATAGTTGGCCGCAAAGCATTGATGACAGTGTGGCCCGTAAAGACTGGGGCTGGAAACACGAGTACGATCTGCCACGCATAACCGCAGATATGCTGGATAACCTGGAGCCGGGGTAGCGATGCCGGTGTCAGCTATCGGCTGTCAGCCATCAGTTGGCGGCACATTGCTCATAGCCCGTTGCTCAAAGCTGACGGCTAATTGCTCACAGCTTAAAGCTGACCGCCTCCTTTAAGTTCAGTATTTTTGTGCTCTAATTGAATTCAGCTTTATGAAACAAATAGTATTGGCACTAACCTTAGTAATGAGTGGTTTATATATACAGGCGCAACAAAAAAACAGTCTTTCCGCAGGGCAATGGCATGGCGAACTGGAACGGGCAGATGGCAATAATATCGTCTTTAACTTTGAAATGAATAACAAAGACCACAAACCAATTCTTTACATCCGCAACGCCGAGGAGCGGTTGGCCGTTGACGATATAGCCGTTGTTCATGATTCCGTTTTTATAAGGCTTCCCTTCTTTGATTCGCAGTTCCGCGCGGTGTTTATCAATGATAATCAAATAAAAGGTGTTTGGATAAAGCGCCTGGCCGACAGGAACCTGGTAATGCCTTTTACCGCGGTAAACACTGGTACCAAAACTTACAGGTTTAAAACTTTGGATAAAAAACCTGCAGCTGATATAACCGGGCGGTGGGCAACTTCTTTTTTCAACGCAGAACATACACGTACAACGGAGGCTGTAGGTATTTTTAACCAGGAAGGAAGTACTTTAAAAGGCTCTTTTCTTAATCCTTTCGGCGATTACCGTTACCTCGAAGGTGTGGTTGACGGCGATTCGCTTAAGCTATCCGGTTTTGATGGCGGGTATGCATTGTTGTTTACTGCAAAAATTGACGATGCAAAAAAGATCAGTGGCGGAAAATTTTTCTCGGGTGTGGGAGCGCCCAGGATATGGGAAGCCCGTAAAAATGCGGCAGCTCAGTTGGCCGGTAATGGTTCGCTTTTAAAACAGGGGGTATCTCCAAAACTGGATTTCACTTTTAAAGATGTGGATGGCAACTTCGTTTCGATAAATGACGACAGGTTTAAGAATAAAGTAATAATAGTACAGATACTGGGTTCCTGGTGCCCCAATTGTATGGATGAAACGGCTTTTATGACTGAGGTGCGTGAAAAATATAAATCAAAAGGAGTGGCGATAGTGGGACTGGCTTATGAAAGAACCACCGATTTTACCCGTTCGCAGCAAAGTGTGCGAAATTTTATGAAACGGTTGAAAGTAGAGTATCCCGTGCTGATTACCCCCGTTGCCGTAAGTGATCCGCAACGTGCCGAAAAGACATTGCCACAGTTGGAAAAAATCCCGGCTTTTCCTACTACTATTTTTACCGACCGCAAAGGAGAAATTCAAACGATACATACCGGCTTCAATGGCCCCGGAACAGGAGCCGATTATGAAAAGCAAAAGAAAGAGTATTATGAGATCATCGACCGCCTGCTTGCGGCACAATGATTCTGTTTTATTGTGTGAGGCGGTACATCAGCCAGCAAATAATAAGTGTGATCAGCAACACAAGGAGGGGATAATATTTTTCCCAGTAATTCCTGTTTTTTGAGGCCTGTATAAAATCCCTGATGTTTTTTTGGGTTGCTTCATTATCGCCTGCCAAAATTTTTAACCGGCCGGCTATTGTGCCGGCATATTTATAGGGCAGTTCAGATGAAGCCGATATAAGCTGCAGAACAAGTTTTTGATTTACGGCTTCATCCCTGTGGTGCAGCAACACATTCATATTGCTTTCAGAAACAATGTCTTTTATACGATGGTAGATCACTTCCTTATTCATTCTGAACATGTCCATGAGCGCTATTTGCTTATTGAGCTTAATGCAATCATTTAAAATGGCTACAGGAGTTTGGCTCCAGTTCATATGGTTATCGGTACCGGTGAAACGCAATTTCCATTCACTGTGATATTTCGCTCTTTTTAACGGATGAGACAAGATTTCGTATGCTTCCTGGATTTCTCTGAACTGCAAAGCAGCGAATTCATTTCCGGCATTAACATCGGGGTGATATTGCAGAGCAAGCTTCCTGAACTCTTTTTTGATCGTATCCAAACTGGCACCGGGCGGAATACCCAGGGTTTTATAATGATTCTTAAAAGCCATAAACGGGTGAACAAATTTCCCAAAAACAAACAATAGCGCCCAAAGAAAGTTTATATTGTTTACAATTACTAAACAACTAATTTTAGCGCATGAAAGATTTGTACAACCGCACAGAAGGGGATATCAATTTATCTGCTTCCCGCAATGCCTGGTATAAAATAATTGCTCACGCTGAAACACAGCAGTACTTAAATGAGGACGCGCAGTATTTTCTGCACCAGTCCATGTCTACCCCTTGTTTGGATGTATTGCAGTCCTGCGAAGGCATCTATATTACAGACCTTACCGGCAAATCTTATATGGACTTTCACGGCAACAATGTACACCAGGTAGGTTACCGCAATCCATTTGTAATGGAGAAAGTAAAAGCGCAAATGGATATATTGCCGTTTAGTCCCCGCCGTTATACCAATGTTCCGGCTATTGAACTAGCGAAAAAGCTGGCTTCCATTTTTCCTGGCGATCTGAATCGTGTATTGCTGGCGCCGGGTGGTACTTCGGCCATTGGCATGGCGCTGAAGTTGGCCCGGATTGTTACCGGCAAACATAAAGTAGTATCGCTGTGGGATTCTTTTCATGGCGCTTCCTTGGATGCCATTTCTGCGGGAGGTGAACAGGTGTTCCGCAAAGGCATGGGTCCTTTAATGCCCGGTGTGGAAAGAATACCGCCGCCCACTTCATACAGGGGCATTTTCAGTGATGATGGCAATGATGTTGTGTACGCAGACTATCTTGAATATGTAATAGAAAAAGAAGGCGACATAGGCGCTTTTATTGCAGAAACCATACGCAATACCGATGTGCAGATACCCTCAAAAGCGTATTGGAAAAGAGTAAGGGAAATATGTACCCGCCATGGCGTATTGCTTATTTTGGACGAGATACCCATTGCTTTTGGCCGTACAGGCAAAATGTTCGCCTTTGAGCATTACGGTATAGAACCCGATATTGTTTGCCTGGGAAAAGGGCTGGGAGCGGGCATTATGCCTCTTGCGGCTATGGTTGCCCGTGATACGCATAACGTTGCCACAGATATATCCCTCGGACATTATACGCACGAAAAAAGTCCGTTGGGCTGCGTAGCTGCTGCAGCCATGATAGCGTTCATTGAAAAGGAGCATATCCTGGAGAAAGTGAATGGCGATGCCATATTTATGAAGGACGAGCTGGATGCGCTCAAACAAAAGCATGCTTTAATAGGTGATATAAGAGGCATGGGATTGCTGTGGGGCATAGAGCTGGTAAAGAACAGGGATACAAAGGAAAAAGCGGTTGAAGAAGCGGAGATGATCTTATACGAATGCCTGGCCAACGGGCTGAGCTTTAAAGTTTCACAGGGCAATGTTTTGCAGTTGTCGCCGCCGCTAACCATAAGCCGGCAGCAGCTTAAAGAAGCCATTAATATAGTAGATGCGGCTATTGAAAAGGCGATGGGTAAGGGATAAGAATGAATGCATTAAGGTTAAGTGAAAACTGTTTTTGTTCGGGACGGAGTCCCGGAAGAACATAGGGTATACGAAGTCAGAGACATCGTACAGCAGGGGATTGATCAGTGGCAATATAAGTATGGCATCAAAATGGATACAGGGAGGAGATTTGGACGATATCTGGAAAAGCGGTGCTATAGGATTTGCAAGTGGCGTTATTGGAGGATGGGCTCAGTTGAACTTTGCAGATAAGATACCTCACGGTTGGGCTAGTGGTATCTTGCCTGATGATGTGTTTAGAAACGGACTGGGTAATATGGTTTCTGGTTCAATGTATGGAGCAGCAGATAGAGCGATTACTTCTTATGAAAACGGCGTTAGAGGTGGAAATTTATTATTGCATTCTTTTCTCGGAAGCCTTGAAGGTGGGTTAGCTGGATTTGCAACTGGTACCGGTTCAGGTATGTATAGCATCCTAAAAGCACCATCTGTAAGATCTATAATATCTTCTACTATAACATCTGTCCCTGGATGGGGCTTAAGAACAGGGAAAGTACTATTGACATTAACGGGAGCTGCAGGTGCCGATGCTCTTGCTGGTTCCGGAGCTTCATTATTTTGGAGGATTCTCGGGTTTTCTGGACTATTAGGTGGGGAGATTGGGTTACAATCAAATTATTTTAATATTACCAAATGGTTGAATCAGATAAAGTATCCTGATCCATTCCCGATTAAATGGCTTTAGGTTAAGTAAATAAAATTCTTTTGTTATGATTATTAATAAGCTTCTAATTGTTAGGATAGCAGTATTATTCTATTACTTTGTTTATAATCAGGGCTGCACAATCTATTACGTACAAAACGATACTTCTAAACTGCAAACTGTGAGAATTATATATAATCAAAATAACGATCAAACAAAAAAAAACGAGTCGAGGTTAATAGCTGCAGAAAAGGCAGGGAGAATTGTTGAACTTCATAAACATGCTGAAGGACTAGAAAAAGTATTTTTTGATTTCAGATTGCCGCCAAAGAACAAACTTCCACTTAATAGGCTGCTATCCTCTACATATTTTGATACTTCTTCATATGCATCAATATGTTATCCTGCAAAAAATATTTATGGAACAGACACAATAACCTGCCTCAGGTTTGACCAGTTAGCATCGAATACAAAATCAGATGGAATTCCTTTCTTATTGGTACGAAGCGAAAAGAAAATATTTATCAAATAACTTAATTATCAAACCATAATTTTTAAACCATGCTAATTAAAATATTGATTCCCCTGTTCCTGCTTTTCTGCCTACCGGTGGGTGCCCAGGAAATCCCCGTTGGCAGTTGTGGCTTATTAATGACCTACGACGCGGCGGGCAACCGCATTAAAAGAGAATACTATTGCAATAATGGCAGCAACCGCATTTCCAATCCTGAGTTGGCCAAGCAGCAGGAAGCCGCCAGCGCGGGCTTTGAAGAAGTGGATGCATTATACCCTAACCCAACAACGGGTAAGTTTTACATTACTTTCAACAAAGCGATAGATAATGCCATTATACAGGTACTGGATGTAAATGGTAAAGTCGTTCAGCGGGTGAAAGGCAGCGGTATGCGGTTGGAATTTGACCTGAGTAACCAGCCGTCGGGCACTTATTTTATTTTAATCAATACGGGCGGAGTGGTTATAAATAAGAAGGTGATCATAGCGAAATAAGTTGATGTGGAAAAAATCAAAGCCTGGCTAATAAACTGTAGTGCCGTCCCTCTCTGCAGGAGAGGGAAAGAGGGTGAGGCAATAATAAAACGGCATTAAAAAGTTCCCTGAAAATCGTTTTCGTTTTGTGGGACGGAGTCCCCGGAGAACATATTGCATACGAAGTCAGAGACATAGTACAGCAGTTAAAGTAAAATAATTAGTAAAACCCTGAACATGAAATACACAATTGGTTTCGCACTATCTCTTTTTATATTTACTTCAGTTTATGCACAAAAAAAGCAAGCCTTATTTGTGGGCGCCGGATTAGGTCTTGATCATGGAGGCATTGGTATAAAAACCGAGTATCAGCCATTCAAATACATGGGGATTTTTCTTGGAATAGGATATGATTTGGTTGGGCCAAGTGGCAACCTTGGTTTTATATACAATATCCTTCCCCACAAAAATTTCACCCCGGTTTTTATTGCTATGGGCGGAATTAACGGAACCATCATCACCAAATACAGCTTTGCCGGAACAACCGTTAACTGGGAAAGCCGTGGGCAGTACGCAGGTGGTACAGTTGGCGGAGGATTTGATATTAAGTATGGCAGAAGAAAAAAGCAAAAAGTGAATTTTATGATCCTCGTACCTATACGCGACAGAACTTTTTATGATGCCCGGAGCAGTATTGTATCAAGAGGAGGAACTATAGAAAGAAATGCCAGCCCGGTACTGGTTGCTGCCGGGTGGAATATTGATCTTTTAAATTTGAGAGCAAGGGCCAAATAGATAACTGTAACATTTAATACCCGGATCATTCAGGTAACCTACTACCAATGCAAAAAGGAACTAACGCTTTTAACCGTTAATTCCTTTTCTTTTTTTTATTTAAAACCAGTTACTTCTTGCTTCCAAGCATATAACCTACGGAAAGCCCGGCAAACCTTGTGCTTACATTCCCCAGTTCCGTATCTGCATTGGAAATGTTGCTCAGTCCATGGGTATAGTTGGCGCTTACGAAAAGATTGCTGGCAAACCGGTAACCCAGGGTTACATTTGCTCCCAGTTCAAATCTTTTAAGCACGCTTTTTTCTTCGGTTGCGCCTTCCAGTCCCTGTTTTTTGTACCAGTCTTCGGAGCCGTCATCATCCTTAAGCTTCGCGGATAACCCGTACGACAGGTTGGGCCCCAGTCCTAAAAAGAAACCGCCTGTTTTATACAGAAAATTAACAGGAATATCAAGCGCATACAGGTTGATATTTGTTTCTGAACTATATGAGGTACTTTTTGAATTGAACAGCAACTGGGGCTGAACAGAAAAGGTTTCCGAAAGCAATATGTCGGCCACGCCTCCAAAATGAAATCCTGTTCCTAAGGCTGCCATTCTGCTCCACTCTCCATTGTATTTCGATTTCATGGAAAATGTGTTTTGCTGCACGCCGGCTTTTACACCAAAGGATACCTGCTGGGCTTTAAGTGTTGCGCAGCTAATAGCCATCGCAGTCATCAGTACAAATGTCTTTTTCATTGATTTTGGGTTTTATGATGTACCAAAACTTTAATTTTTTTGGCACGAAAGCATGTAAACGGTAATGCCTGTACGTAATTGTATAAATTGGCTGTACTGTGCCTGTAATTACCATAGTTCAATTTCCCTGCTTTTGCACCAGTGCAGGCATAACTGCTAAACTTTTTGTTACTTCGTTTATCCTATCGTATGCACAGATTGAATCGTATTATATCCAACGCTTCTCTTTTTGTGGCGCTATGCCTGGTAACGGAATATGCCCATACCCAGCATTTTCTTCCACCATCCGATACCTACAGTCCCGACAGGTTAAAAAAAGTGATCATTACCGAAGTAGCCATAAGCACCGCCGTAAGCATAGGGTTGTATTATCTCTGGTATAAAAAATTTCCCCGCAGCAGGTTTCATTTGTTTAACGACAACAGGGAATGGCTGCAGATGGATAAAATAGGTCATGCCGCTACCGCTTATAATATAGGCGTGCTGCAATACGATATGATGCGCTGGTGCGGCGTAAAGAAAAATGACGCTATCGTTATTGGTTCTGCAACTGCGCTGGGTGGACTAACGATTATTGAAATCTTAGATGGATTTTCAACCCACTGGGGATTTTCAAAAGGTGATATGCTGGCCAACCTGGTAGGCACGGCTATATTTGCTTCGCAGCAGCGCTGGTGGGATGAGCAGCGGGCAACGATGAAATTTTCTGCCCACTTTTCGCCTTATGCACAATACCACAAAAATGAATTGGGAAAATCATGGACATCCCGTATTCTCAAAGATTATAACGGGCAGAGTTATTGGCTGTCCTTTAATATAAAGTCATTTCTGCCTTCCTCCTCATCGTTTCCCAACTGGCCATCCATAGCACTGGGATACGGAGCAGATGGCATGATTGGCGGGCATGCGAATCCCGACAGCATTAAGGGAAAACCTATTCCGCATTTTGATCGCACACGCCGGTTTATGTTATCACCCGATGCCGATCTTTTCAGGGTGCGCTCTGTTGCTCCTGTAGACGCAGCTACCTACCTGCTGAAACCTTTTAAATTACCGGCGCCCACACTGGAGATCAATTCAAAGGGAAAGCTTAAGTTTTACGGACTATATCACTGACAAAATTTGAAATGAAGTTGTGCCGGCTTTACTGTGCAGACAGAGAGGACGCAGAAGTCCATTCTTTAATCAATACCTCAATTTTGTCTTCTGCATTGTAAAAAGAAGCTATTTTCCTGATCACGTTTTCCACCAGTGCATCGGGGCAGGAGGCGCCGCTGGTAATGAGCAGTTTTGCAGGATTATGCTTCGGAAGGAAACCTGTGGTGAGCACTTCTTCTTTGGTGTGAAAATTATAATGAAGAATTTGTTCTTTTGACTGGATTTTGCTTTCGCTGCTGATAAAATAAGTGGGCAACTTTTCTTCACATAATTCTACCAGGTGAGAAGTGTTGGAACTGTTGTAGCCGCCTATTACCAGCGCGATATCTGCATCTGTGCCCAGCATGCCCGAAACGGCGCTTTGATTGTCATTGGTAGCATAACACAGCGTATCCCTGGTGTCGGCAAAACGCTCTGTTGCATTGTCTTCGGTTAGCCCATAACGTTGTATCATTACCTGTTTAAGATGGTCAGCAATGGCCTGTGTATCGCTTGCCAGCATGGTGGTTTGGTTTACAACACCTATACGCTGCAAATCGTTTACGGGGTCAAATCCTTCCGAAAACCTTCCTTCAAATTCCTGTGCAAATTGTGCTGCATTTTTTTCTCCTGTAATATATTTACCTAACTCAATAGCTTCCTTAATGTCGTTAACCACCACTGCAGGTGCATTAACCGCGCTGTGCGAAAAAGTGGCCCGCGTTTCTTCATGCCGGGGCTTCCCGTGTATTACAATGCTATAACCTCTTCTGGCAATTTGTTCTGACCGGTTCCATACTTTTTCAACAAAGGGGCAGGTGGTGTTGAATCGTTTGGTTTCGAGGCCTATATCGTTTAACTTTTTTTCAATATGAAGTGTAGTGCCAAAAGCGGGGGTAATAACAATATCATCGGCAGTGAGCGATTCAAAAGGCAATATTTGTTTTCCATGGGTATCCTGCAAAAACCGCACTCCTCTTTCCTGCAGGTCTTCATTAACGTGAGGGTTGTGGATCATTTCACTCAGCAAAAAAATCCTTTTACCCGGGTTTTCATCCACTGTACGAAAAGCGATCTCAATTGCATTTTCAACACCATAGCAAAAACCAAAGTGTCGTGCGAGGTAGATGTGTAAACCGCCCAGGTTAAGCAGGGTAGGAGTGAAGTCTTTCTTCATCTTATCCTGCTGTTTGCGCCTTTGTTTTATGGCGGAGATAAGCGGGCTGCGGTATATAATGGGAACGTTAAACTGTTTCATGCAAGGTTAAACTCCAGTGTGCAAAGGTAAGGAGTTTAGTGTAAGTGAAAGAGCAGTGTACCTGTGAGTTTAAATGTTAAAACCCAAAACTCAATCACATAGTCACAGTAGAAACATATAACACAATAGCGTAAACAAAACCATGTGTATTTATCTGACATATGATCCTATGTGTTAAAAATAAAAAATCAAAGCACATAGGCACAGTAGGAACATAGAACACAATAGGGCAAACAAAACCATGTGCAACTATCTGCACTATGATTCCTATGTGTTAAAAATAAAAACTCAAGCACATAGGCACAGTGGGAACATAGAACACAATAGCTTAAACAAAACCATGTGTATCTATCTGATATATGATCCTATGTGTTAAAAATAAAAACTCAATCACATAGGCACAGTAGAAACATAGAACACAAAGCGTAAACAAAACCAAGCACATCTATCTGCACTATGATTCCTATGTGTTAAAAATAAAAACTCAATCCACATAGTCACAGTAGAAACATGGAACACAATAGGGTAAACAAAACCAAGCACATCTATCTGGGCTATGATTCCTATGTGTTAAAAATAAAAACTCAAGCACATAGGCACAGTGGGAACATGGAACACAATAGCGTAAATAAAACCATGTGTATTTATCTGGGCTATGATTCCTATGTGTTAAAAATAAAAATCAAAGCGCATAGTCACAGTAGAAACATATAACACAATAGCGTAAACAAAACCATGTGTATCTATCTGACATATGATCCTATGTGTTAAAAATAAAAACTCAATCACATAGGCACAGTAGAAACATAGAACACAAAGCGTAAACAAAACCAAGCACATCTATCTGACCTATGATCGTATGTGTTAAAGATAAAAACTCAATCACATAGGCACAGTGGAAACATAGAACACAATAGCGTAAACAAAACCAAGCACATCTATCTGGGCTATGATTCCTATGTGTTAAAAATAAAAAATCAAAGCACATAGGCACAGTAAAAACATAGGAACACAGCAGAGGGAGAACTTATGTGTACCTATGTACGTATGATCCTAAGTGTTGAAAAAAGGACATGCTGCTGTACTCCTGTACTTCGGCAAAATATATTACCTTCCCCGCCAGATATTTTAAATAAAACCGATAACCTGAATTACCATGCATACAGAACACCGGCGCGTAGAATGGAGATACAATACCAACGTTTATGAAATAAATCTTCGTCAATATACAAAAGAAGGCAGCTTCAATGCTTTTGCAAAAGAGCTCCCAAGGCTGCGGAAAATGGGTGTGGAAACCCTGTGGTTTATGCCCGTAACGCCTATCTCAAAAGAAAAAATGAAAGGAAGCATGGGCAGTTATTATGCCTGTTCGGATTATACTTCCATAAACCCTGAATTTGGTACGCTCGATGACTTTAAAAAATTAATTGGAGCGGCACACGAGGCCGGATTTAAAGTTATTTTGGATTGGGTGGCCAATCACACCGGCTGGGATCATGTGTGGACCCTGGAGCACCCGGAATATTATCAAAGAGACGGCAACGGGAATTTTAAAGCCGCTTCGGGAATGGATGATATTATTGAACTGAACTTTAACAACCCCGGCCTGGTAGAGGCGATGATTGAAGCAATGAAGTTTTGGATAAAGGAATGCGATATTGATGGATTTCGTTGCGACCTGGCATTTTGGGTAACACTGGATTTCTGGAAGAAGGCAAGACCGGTGTTGGATCAGATCAAGCCTTTGTTCTGGCTGGGCGAATTTGATGCGTTGGATAATCCCGATTATTTAGAAGTGTTTGATGCAGCCTACACCTGGACATGGATGCATAAAACAGAGGCATTTTATAAAAATGAACGCAATCTTCCGGCATTGGAAAACTTGTTATATCAATATAAAGAAATTTTTCTTCCGGGTACCACCGGTCTCTATTTTACAGCCAATCACGATGAAAACAGCTGGAATGGAACAGAGTTCGAGAAATATGGCGATATGGCGGCGGCGCTGGCTGTATTTAACTGCACATGGGAGGGTATTCCCCTGCTGTACAGCGGGCAGGAATTACCGAACCTGAAAAGGTTACAATTTTTTGAGAAAGACCCTATAGAATGGAACGGCAAATATGAGCTGGAAGATTTTTATAAAAAACTATTCAGCCTTCGCCGCGAAAACCCGGCGTTGGCTGCAGGTGATGGTAAAGTGGAAACAAGGATACTTGATTTTAAACTGGATCAGCATATTTTTGGTTACACCAGAAAAAGTGGCAATAACGCCATATTGGTATTGTTGAATTTATCGCCCTACCCAGGCCGGTTTATGAATAAGAACACCGGTATTTCAGGTAAATGCAAAGAATTGTTCAGCAACGAAGAAAAAGATTGCTCCGCTGATGAATGGTTTGAACTGCCCGCATGGGGATATAAAGTGTTTGTAAAATAACCCTATCGCTTTCGCCGAATTCTTATCGTAGAATTTTGTGTTAAACTGCTCGAAAGAAATATTTCATGGCGGTTTACGCCATCGGTAAGCACCATTAAAGCGGTATTGGGCGCAATGCTTCCTAAATTTTCGGCAAACATGCTTATTTCATTGTATTCTTTGGTAGTATCTAAAACGGTATAAAACACAATACCCCGTTCGCTGAGCAACTGGTGGGTTGACACGGGTTCTTTATTGAAGAAAACGGAGATGCTGTCGCCATCTATTATGCCGTTGTCGTAAAAAGTGAGTCGCAGAGAATCGGAATGCACCCATATTTCTTTACCTACTACTTCTTTTCGCTTAGTGAATTCTTCAAGGATCTTTTGTGCTTCCATTTTTTCTGCCGAAGGTTCCTTTACTTTCAGGTCTACGGAATCAGGAACATATACTTTGGTGTCATTTACGACCACATCTTCCTCGGAAGGACGCCATATTTTCTTTATGGCGGCAAATTTATCAATCAGGCTATCTGTGTTCAGCGCTTCACCATACACAAAGTCGAAAGCGATATCGGGGCAGGTATACCTGTATTTTCCCTGAGTTGTAAACACGCCCTTAATGCTGGTGCTTACCCGGGAGGCTGTAAGTATGGCCCTCAGATCCATAATACATTCTACACCGTTGCTGGAGGATGCGCGGAAATAAGTAATGGGAACATCTTTAATGAGCACTTCCCTCGTGCGTTGATTGTAAGTGCCTTTTATATAAAAACTCTGGTAGCTGTCGCGGAAATAATAACTGATAATACCTTTTACCTCGTTATTATTCTGTTTCAGATCAAGTTCAACCAGGTAATTGTTGTGCGATCCGCCCAATAACACATCGGCACTGCCATACCAGCTTCCCTTTATGCCCTGGGCGATTCCGTGTGCTGTACATAAAAAACAAAAGAGGGTTAGTAATATTCTCATCTAACTACTTGAATAGTACGGTTATGTAATTGCATGCAAAGTAACGTTTGATATGTAAAAGTATTGTAAATAAAGTGTTTATCTTCCGCAAGCCTAAATCAGCTCAAAACTTCCGCGGTTAAATACCATATTTTCTTTTAATCTCTCTTTCAGTGTCGCGGGCCTTAATTGTTTCTCTTTTATCGTGCAGTTTTTTTCCTTTCCCAAGCCCAACTTCTATTTTAGCCAGTCCTTTATCGTTAAAAAAAATACTCAGCGGCACTATGGTGTATCCCTTTTCCTTTAATTTGGATTCAAGCTTTTTTAATTCCTTTTTATTCAACAGCAATTTTCGTTCCCGCAGCGGCTCATGGTTGTGGTAGGTTCCATGGCTGTATTCCGCAATATGAAGACTTTTGATCCATAATTCTCCTTTATGAAAATAACAGTAGCTATCGTTAAAGCTTGCCCTTCCCTCTCTTAGGGATTTTACCTCAGTGCCTGTTAATACCAGCCCTGCCACATATTTGTCATCTATGTGATATTCATAATAGGCCGAACGATTGCGTATATTAGACATGGCTTTGTAAATAGTGATTTCCCGAAAGTCAAATGATACTGGCGGTACAGGTTAAGATTCAAATAGTGTAAGGAGAGTAGCTATTTTTTCTTTTAATTCCTTACGTGGAATAATGATATCCAGGAAACCATGATCCATTAAAAATTCGGAACTTTGAAAACCGGGAGGAAGGTCTTTTTTTATGGTTTCTTTAATTACCCGCGGGCCCGCAAATCCTATCATAGCCCCGGGTTCCCCGATATTTATATCTCCAAGCATTGCAAATGAGGCAGTAGTTCCGCCATAAGTAGGGTCCGTGCAAAGAGAAATATAGGGAAGGCGTGCATCCGACATTTGCGACAGTTTACCTGAGGTTTTGGCCAGTTGCATCAGTGAAAAAGCACTTTCCATCATTCTGGCACCGCCACTTTTGCTGATGATCAGTAAGGGAAAACGATGCTGCAGGCAATAATCAACTGCTTTGGCTATTTTTTCACCCATTACACTTCCCAGCGAACCGCCGATAAAATTAAAATCCATGCAACACACTACCAGTGTATGGCTGTTTATTTTGCCGGTTGCAACGGAAATGGAGTCATTTAAACCCGTTTTCCGGTAAGCTTCCTCCAGGCGTTTTTGATAGGGTTTTAAATCGTTGAAATTCAAAAAATCGACCGAGCGGATGTTAACGAATAATTCTTCATATTGCTGCTGGTCGAATAATATATCAAAATATTCCTGGCTGCCTATGCGGTGATGATAATTGCATTTAGGGCAAACAAAAAGATTTTCCTTCAGTTCCAGCACGGTGCAGGTGTATTTACAGCTTGGGCATTTGATCCACAATCCGTCGGGCGTTTCTTTCTTTTCTGCTGTAGACGTAAGTATGCCTTTTTTGATTCGTTTGAACCAACGACTTCTTGCTTCATCATTGTTCCCATCCTCGCCGGCAAGGTTGGCATCAAAATCTTCTTCGTGTTGCATCTTTATGCTTATGTTGGAGGTCAAGATTAACGAATTTATTGAATAATAACAAAAATACCCATCGCATTATACCATACCGGAACGGACGAAAAAGCAGGTAGTTCAAGTGCTAACAGGTAATATACAGCGTGCAAACAAAAATATGGGGAGCAAAGATAAACAAGAAATTATTATCCTGTTCAGCAGATTTAATTCCTGAGCTGTTTGGCCTGTTGTGCAGGTTTACACTACTCCCGGCTAGTTCCTTAATTCAAATGGCTGGCTGGCTGCGCGTTTTGATGGAAGCCAGGATGCCGTTAGCGCGATAATAAAAACAGTGATGGCTACAATGATAAAGTCAGAAAACACCAGTTTTACCGGGTAATAATCAATAATAAATGAAGTGCCTTCCAAAGGAATAAGTTTAAACTGCAATTGTAAAAAACACAGTACCAGCGCCAATATTATTCCTATTCCGCTACCTATAGCGGCCAGTACAACCCCTTCGGTTAAAAAAACTTTTTGTATCCATCCCCGGTCGGCGCCCATGGATTGTAAAATTTGTATGTCTTTCTGCTTTTCTAATACCAGCATGCTTAAAGCGCCAATCATATTAAATGCCGCTACTGCCAGCACTAAAATAAATATACCAAAAATGGCATATTTTTCCAGTCGCATTACATTGTATAAGCTGCTGTTTTGTTCATAGCGGGTTTGTACGATATAATTGGTTCCTAACAGTTGCTGAATCTGGCTTTTGGTTATTTTTTCATCATCCGTATTGGCCATAGCAATTTCCACAGCGCTGTATTCATCGGGCTTAAAGTTCATGTATTGTCTTACAAAATCGAGGTTGGTGAGTACATATTTATTATCGAAATCCTGCTGAATGGCAAAGGCGCCATTAGGAATTATTTTGCCTTCATTAAAAGATGACATTGGATTGCCGATATCATCCACCCCTTTTTTGGGTAAATAAACAGTAAGGCTGCCAATGGCCCTGTCGCTCAAAATAGCAACCGCATTCTCAATACCTACACCCATAACGGCGCCAGGATGTTCCGCATCACCCAGCAAAAACTGACCTCTTACCAGGCTTTTTTCAACTGTAGTAACTTTAGTATAGTTAGAATCAACTCCTTTTAGTTCAACAATAGCCTGGTAGTTCTGGTTCTGCAAAAGGGCTTTTTCTTCTGCCACCAGCGAAAAGTTGCTGATATTGTTTATTTTTTTGAGCTCTGCTATCTGTGAAGGCGTGAGGATAATGGTTTTTCCGGAAGCAGCGGTTATTTTGAGGTCGGTGTAAAATGTAGAATACAGCGATTTTACAAGATCTTCAAAACCATTAAAAGCGCTCCACAGTACCAGTAAAGCTGCCGTGGCAAAGGCAATGGCAGTTACACTTACCCATGCAATGATGTTGATGGCATTGGTAGATTTTTTGGCTTTAAAATACCGCCAGGCAAAAGTTAAATACAATATAAATGGTTTATGCTAAAGTAATTATATGTAATAGTTATCGGGTGCATCTCAAATGATTGCATCGTTTTATACCCTGCACCTTTCACCCTATTCCTCTCCCGATCCGCTTTTCCCATCCTCTTCCTTTATTTTTTTAAACAATGCTTCCATTTTAAATACATGTTCCAGTGTATCATCAATAAAGAATTTCAATTCGGGTATCCGGCGCAACTGGTGTTTAACTCTTGTCGTTAATTCCTTTTTAATTTCCCAGGCTTTATCCTCAATCTTTTTTAAACCCTCCTTTGCATCTCTTATCTGGAAAAAACTCAGGTATATCCTGGCTTCCAGCAGGTCGGGGGTTACTTTTACCGATGATATGGAAACCATTCCACCCTCCAGCATATTCAATCCAAGGCGTTGAAATATTTCGTTAAACTCTTCTAATAATAAAGCAGCTACCTGTTTCTGACGCTTTCCTTCCTGCATTTCATTCAAGTTTAGTGGCTGTAAATTTACTTACTTTGCCGTTCAATTTGATCAGCAAACATAATGAAGAAATATTCGAGAATTTTTAATTACCTGAAACAATACCGTACGGAAATTGTTCTTTACTTTATTTGCATCATATTTTCCATTGTTTTTTCTGTTGTTTCACTGGGCATGCTGGCCCCGTTTTTCGACCTTATTTTTATGGGAGATAATGCCGGTATGGTACCTAAAGCCGACAGCCCGCTTACAGCTTATATCCGTAAGCTTTTGATACTGTGGGTTGGAGATTTAAATCCCAAGGGAGCATTGGCTTTTATTTGTATTATTATAGTGAGTTCCATTTTACTGAAAAACCTCTTCCTTTATCTTTCTTTTAATATACTCAATCCCATAAAGAATAGAATTGTTAACAGGCTTCGTTCGGAACTGTATTATAAAATACTTGGATTGCCCATTGGGTATTTCACCGAAAAAAGAAAGGGCGATCTCATTAGCCGCATTACCAATGATGTGGCGGAGGTGGAGGTTTCGCTTGTTGGAGCACTGGAAGGCTGGATACGTGATCCGTTAACGATTTTAATAAATTTTGCCGTTTTATTTTATATCAGTCCCCAGCTAACGCTTGCCATTCTTGTGTGTATTCCGCTGGTGGGTTTTATATTAGGACGTATTTCCCGTTCGCTCAAACGACAATCGAATGAGGCTGCCATAAAACTGGGCGAATCGTTATCGGTATTGGATGAAACACTCAACGGACTGCGGGTGATTAAAGCATTTAATATTGAAGCTTTGCTAAAAACCAGGTTTGGAAAAATAAATGATGAATTGTTGTATGCTAAGAATAAGATCAGCCGCCGCCGCGACATGGCCTCTCCTATGTCGGAATTTCTGGGGGTATTGGTTTTTGTAGGTATTTTATGGTTTGGTGGTCAAATGGTATTGGGTAACCAGCTTTCTTTGTCTCCTTCCATGTTTCTTGCCTACCTCGCCATGTTTTACAATATCATTAATCCTGTAAAAACATTATCCACCTCTTTCAGCAATATGCAAAAAGGATCTTCGGCTATTGTACGTATAGAAGAAATATTAAAAACAAAGGTAACGGTAGATGATAATCCCAACGGAAAACAACTGGTGTCTTTCAACAGCCAAATTGAATTTCGCAATGCAAGTTTCGCTTACGATGATGCTGTAATACTTAATAAGATTAACCTTGTTATTGGAAAGGGAAAAACAGTTGCCCTGGTGGGGTCTTCGGGAGCAGGCAAATCTACCCTCGCCGACCTTGTGCCGCGGTTCCATGATGTAACCAGCGGGGAAGTATTGATAGATGGCATCAATATCAAAGACTATTCCCTCCATTCGGTACGCAGTCTGATGAGCATCGTTACACAGGAACCTATCCTTTTTAACGATACCATTGCCAATAATATAGCACTCGGCGAGCAAAGCGCAACAATGGAAGAAATTATTCATGCGGCAAAAATTGCCAATGCACACGATTTTATTGTGAAAAAGGAAGGTGGGTACAACAGCAATATCGGCGACAGGGGAACCAAACTGAGTGGTGGCGAAAGGCAGCGGCTCACCATTGCAAGGGCGGTATTGAAAAATCCTCCCATTCTTATATTAGACGAGGCTACTTCGTCGCTGGATACCGAAAGCGAGCGCTTGGTGCAGGATGCTATTAATAATCTTATGGCCGACCGCACCTCAATTGTAATTGCGCATCGTTTGTCTACTGTTCGCCATGCCGATGAAATATTGGTACTGCAAAAAGGTGAAATCGTCGAAAGGGGAACGCACGATCAGTTACTGGCAATGAACGGCAAGTATCGCCGGCTGGTGGAAATGCAGGAAGTAAAGTAGAAGAAAATGTGGAAATGTGCAAATGTGGAAATTTGGAAATGTGGGAATTTGAAAATTTGAAAATGGGGAAAAAGAAGTTTGATACGGCTCGTAACCTGAAACCTGAAACCTGAACCCTGAAACCTGACGCCCCTCCGCTACCTCAGCCTCTTTTCCATTACATAGTGGGCAATGGTTATTTCGTAAAATTCGCTGCCTGAAATGGCGTATCCGAATTTCTGGTAAAAGCCCACCGCCGATTTGCGGGCATGCATCATTATGGTTTGATACCCTTTGTCTCTGGCTACATTTTCTGCAAAATTTATTAGGGTAGCGCCTATACCTTTTTTTTGAAGATTGCTGCTTACCGCCATCTGGCGAAGTTTGCAGGTTTCGGCATCGGCACGGGTAAGCAGGCAGCAGCCAATAAGCTTTTCGTCTTCAAAAGCGCCAATCAGAACATCATCCTTTTCACGATTCAGTTCTTCAGGATCAAAATAAAGCCCCAGGGGCTTGCGCAATATCTCATCACGCAACTCAATCATCTGCTGGTATTCTTTTGAATGATAATCAATGATTTTTAAAGGCATGCTGTTGATTTACACGTGTATTATTTAAAAATACAAAAAAAGCGGTATAAATGCCATCGTGTATTTTAGTAAGGAAAACAGGCTGGTGGCAAGGCTTCTCTGTCAATTACTACCTTCTGCCAGCAGGGATAAATAATTATCTTTTACACACAAACTCAAATAGATATTGTTTTTACCTCAAAAACTATATTTTTGCACCCAGTATTAACCAAATTTTACAACCATGTCTGACATTGCAACAAGAGTTAAGAAGATTATTGTTGACAAACTCGGTGTTGATGAAGCGGAGGTAACCCCTGAAGCATCTTTCACCAATGATCTGGGTGCTGATTCATTAGACACCGTGGAACTGATCATGGAATTCGAAAAAGAATTCAATATTTCTATTCCGGATGAGCAAGCTGAAACGATTACTACCGTAGGTCAGTCTATTGCTTATCTTGAAGAACATGCAAAGTAATTTTCTCCCCATTTCCACTGATCGCAGGCAAACTTGCTTATGGATTTAAAAAGAGTTGTTGTAACTGGCATTGGTGCTTTAACCCCCTTGGGAAATTCTGTGTCTGAGTATTGGCATGGACTTATTCATGGTGTTTCAGGCGCCAATCCTATTACTTTATTTGATGCTTCAAAGTTCAAAACAAGGTTTGCCTGCGAATTAAAGAACTTTGAACCCACCGATTTTCTGGACAGAAAAGAATCCCGCAAAATAGACCGCTTCACTCAAACTGCATTGGTATGCAGCGATGAGGCAGTAAAGAATGCGGGTATTAGTAAGGAAACAGTTAATCCGGACAGGGTTGGGGTTATTTTTTCGAGTGGGATCGGAGGACTAATTACTTTTCAGCAGGAAGTAACGGAGTTTGCAAAGGGAGACGGTACTCCCCGGTTTAATCCATTCTTTATTCCTAAAATGATCCTTGATATTGCCGCGGGGCAAATATCTATGCGTCACGGTTTCCGCGGACCAAATTATGCCGTGGTATCGGCCTGCGCTTCTTCTACCCATGCTATTATGGATGCTTTTAACCTTATTCGTTTGGGTAAAGCAGATATTATACTGGCAGGGGGAAGCGAAAGTGTGATCAAAGAAGCGGGAGTAGGTGGATTTAATGCAATGAAAGCCCTTAGTGAGCGAAACGATGATCCTCAAACCGCATCCCGGCCTTTCGATAAAGACCGCGACGGTTTTGTGATTGGCGAGGGCGCCGGTATGCTGGTAATGGAAAGTTTAGAGCATGCTATAGCCCGAGGCGCCAATATTGTGTGTGAAATTGCCGGCGCGGGAGCAACTGCCGATGCCCATCACATTACAGCTCCTCATCCCGAAGGACTGGGCGCCAAGAATGTAATGTTCGCTACCCTTGAGGATGCTGGTATGAAGCCTGAAGACATTGATTATATTAATGTACACGGTACTTCTACTCCCCTTGGTGATATTTCAGAGGTAAAGGCCATACAGGCTGTTTTTGGTGACCATGCCTATAATCTTAATATCAGTTCTACCAAATCCATGACAGGCCATTTGCTGGGTGCTGCCGGTGTTATTGAGGCTATTGCCTGCGTGCTGGCAGTAAAAAATGATATTGTTCCTCCCACTATTAATCATTTTACCGATGATGAAGGGCTTGACCCAAAACTCAATTTTACTTTTTGGAAAGCTCAAAAACGTACTGTTCGTGCAGCGCTGAGCAACACTTTTGGCTTTGGCGGGCATAATGCATCGGTAATTATAAAAAAATATTCCGTCTGATTTTAACGTTAAGACCAATGAATGCGCGCAACTCTTAAAGAGTTACTTTACATTTGTGGTATATAACTCCTAAATTCATCCATTTGGTATTAGTGCGGTATTTTATTCAATATCTTGGAATAGACAAAACCAACCGGTCCTTTTATAAACAATTGTGCAATGTGCTGGGTTTTGCTCCTGGCGCGCTTTCCCTTTATAAAACAGCTTTAAGCCATCGTTCTGTAAAAGAAAGTGCAGACGAAAACAATGAGCGCCTCGAATACCTGGGTGATGCCATTCTCAGCGGCATTGTGGCCGATTATCTTTTTAGAAGATATCCCTATAAAGGAGAGGGCTTCTTAACGGAAATGCGCAGTAAAATGGTAAATCGCCAAACGCTAAATGAGATTGCCGTAAAAATGGGACTAAAAAAAATTACTATTTATAACAAAAGCGACGGGTCTTTAAAAGTGAGCCAGATTTTTGGCAACACCCTGGAGGCATTGGTTGGAGCTATTTATACAGATAAGGGATTTAATCAAACCAAACAATGGGTGTTAAAGCGCATCATTATTCCTCATATGTTTATTGAAGATCTGGAAACCTTAGAGATCAATCATAAAAATAAATTGTACGGATGGGCCAATAAGAACGGCAAAAACCTGGAGTTTGAAACCTTAGAAGAACGTTTTGAAAATGGCAGGCGATTGTTTACGGTTGGCGCTGTAGTAGATGGTGAACTGATTGCGGAAGGGAAAGCATATAATAAAAAGGATGCGAGCCAGGTAGCTTCGCAGATTGCCGTAGATAAATTAGGCCTGGGGAAAATCGAGGAATAGTCCAAACCCGGCGCCGTATACCTCATCCCGTATTCTTCTCAAAAAATATTATTCCCGGATCAGTTTAATTCGATCTCACAAAAAATAGCAGCCATTTGGTTCGAAAGATTGGCGGCATTACAATATTTTTTATATAAACTTTAATTGCAGGTATAAAAAAACGATATCCTTCTCTACATAACGTACTTTGTATTTAAATCTCAAATTATAAATCTCAAATTATAAATCAACTTATGCCCCGGTTAGCAGCGTTTCCCAAAGCTTTTATGCAGGCACTTTGTAAAGATGGAACGATGACCGTTTCCGAATGGATATCGCTTGCCGCTAAATTGGATATTGACGGACTGGAATGGTATGCGGGCTTCCTGGAAATGGAGGATCAAAAAAACTGGCCGCGTTTCAAAAAGGAAGTGGAAGATCACGGAAAAGTAATTCCGATGATGTGCTGTTCCCCCGATTTTACCCATCCCGATGCTAAGTTCCGCGAAAAGGAGATCATCAAACAAAAAAGCTGGATTGATATGACCCATGCCCTGGGCGGATCGTATTGCAGGGTATTATCTGGTCAGCGCCGGCCCAAACTATCTGTTGAAGAAGGCGTTAAGCTCGCTGCAGATTGCATATATGAATGTTTGCCTTATGCACAGGAACGTGGTATTACACTTATCCTCGAAAATCATTACAAAGACGATTTTTGGGAGTACCCCGAATTTGCACAAAAAATGGATGTATTCTGTAAGCTGGTAGATAGCATTGATCATCCCAATTTTGGTGTTAATTACGACCCCAGCAATACCTACCTGGCGGGTGAGGATCCATTGGAGTTGCTGTACAAAGTATCAAACAGGGTAGTAACCATGCATGCCAGCGACCGCTATTTGAAAGAAGGCACTATTGAAGACCTGCGCAGGGAAGAAGGTGGCGCTGCAGGGTATGCTAAAAGATTAAGTCATGGCGAAATAGGTAAGGGGCTCAACGATTATGATGCCATTTTTACGGAATTGAAAAGAGTGGGTTTTGATAGCTGGATAAGCATTGAAGACGGCGTGGATGGTATGGAACAGTTGGAAAGAAGCGTGGCTTTTTTAAGAAAAAAGATCAGCCAGTACTGGTAAGTGAGTTACAGGTTGCAGGTTACAGGTTCAGGTAGTTGGCGCGGTGGGTTTGCCACTAAAAAGCGTCAGATCGCATGCTATGTGTAGTTTACTATTTTGGGTTTACCATTGGGATTTTGCTTCGGATTTCGAATTTTAAGTATTCGGATTTAAAATTTGTTTGTTTCTTGCTATTTGTTTTTTGGTGCTTCTTTCGGATTTCGGACTGTAAACTTCGGACTTTCCACCCTATGCCGTTCATCCCTTGAGAATCTCCCTTCTCATATTTATATTTTAACCGGCTTTTCGTTTACTTTAGTATTGCAAAGTTCTTCCCCGGCTAAATAAGTAAGAATGAATTTAAAAAATGCTTCTATACTGGTTATTGACGACGACCAGGATGTGCTTACGGCTGTTCGGCTGTTGTTAAAAACAGAAGCTGCATCTGTTGTTACAGAGAAAAATCCCGAAAATTTGCGCTGGCTTTTGTCAAAACAAAGCTTCGACCTGGTTATGCTGGATATGAACTTCAACAGTTCTATCAACACAGGCAATGAGGGACTGTTTTGGTTGCGCAAAATAAAAGAACTGGGTTCGGATGCTGCCGTAATTATGATCACAGCCTATGGCGATATTGATCTGGCAGTTCGGTCTTTAAAGGAGGGCGCTGCCGATTTTATGGTAAAGCCCTGGCACAATGAAAGGCTGATTACAGCCATAAAAGAAACCCTGAAACAAAAGGGCAATGCACAATTAAAACCCGCTGACAATCCTTCCGATTCCATTATTGGCTCCGAACTATTGGGCAACTCAGAGCCTATGCGCGATATCTTTTATAAGATCAGTAAAATTGCCCCAACCGATGCCAATATTTTAATACTGGGAGAAAATGGAACCGGTAAAGATCTGATCGCAAGGGCTATTCATCAGCAATCGTTGCGGGCCGACAAGGCATATATAAAAGTGGATGTTGGCGCGTTAACCGAATCGTTGTTTGAAAGCGAATTGTTCGGGCATAAAAAAGGCGCTTTCACAGATGCAAAGGAAGACCGGCCGGGCAGGTTTGAATCCGCCAACGGCGGCACATTGTTTTTGGATGAAATTGGTAACATCTCCCTTCACCAGCAAGCCAAATTGTTATCGGTTTTGCAAAACCGGCAGGTAACCCGCCTGGGCGCCAATCAACCAACACCTGTAGATATAAGGCTTATTTGCGCCACCAATTTACCGCTTAGTGAACTGGCCAATGAAAACAAGTTCAGGAAAGACCTGGTATACCGCATCAATACCGTTGAAATAACCGTTCCGCCGCTTCGTAAACGGCAGGAAGACATTATACTGCTGGCCAAACATTTTGTGCAGTTGTATGCGTCCAAATATTTAAAGCCCTCCCTGGTTTTGGATGCGTCGGCTACAGAAAAATTAAGACAATATCATTACCCGGGCAATGTGCGTGAGTTGCAATACACAATTGAACGCGCTGTAATCATGTCCGATGGCGAAAGCCTGGAAGCTGCTGACCTTTTATTTTCACCAATGGAGTCTGGTTCTGCCGGTTCGGAAGAGAACAACGAACTGAATCTCAGCGCCATTGAAAAAAATGCTATTCTCAGGGTTATTGAAAAACACAACGGCAATATTACCAAAGCGGCAAAGGAACTGGGTTTAACCCGAACAGCGCTGTACCGGCGGCTGAGCAAGTATGATATTTAGAAGAGGAAGGAGGGTGAGAGGTGAAAAGTGAGAAGTGAGAAGTAGAAGGGGAGAGGTGATGCCAAAGTCTATCGTTAGTAATTTTGTCTGATAACCCATAGCTGATGGCTCATGGCTGAAACCTGTAACCATGTTTAAAAAATACGAATGGCGGATAATGGTAAGAGTGGCATTGTTGTTTATAACATTGTGCATTACTGCGTATCTTTTAATGAAAGGACCTGGGAGCTATGTGTACCTGGCGCTTGTTGTTCCCGTGGTGATATTTGAACTGGTGGATTTTTACCGCTTTCATAAAAAAGCGCATGACGAAGTATCGCAGTTCGTTGAATCGGTGCATTACCGCGATTTTTCCAGGCATTTTGATGTAAAGCATGCTCCGCTTGAATTACAGCCATTGCGCAGGGGTTTTAACGATATCAATACTACGTTTAAAGTAATCAGTAAAGAAAGGGAAACACAATACCAGTACCTGCAAAAAATATTAGAACTGGTAGATACGGGCATACTGTCTTACGATCACCAGACGGGCGACACCGGATGGATGAACGAATCGCTGAAAAAAATGCTCGGTATTCCTTATCTCAAAACCATTCATTCATTAGAGAAAAGAGATCAGTTGCTGTACAATGAAATCATTTCACTGCGCCCGGGCGAAGGCAAAGTGGTACAGCTTACCAAAGACAGGAATATTTTTAAAGTATTGCTTTCTGCAACTGCTTTTCAAACAGACGGCAAAATATATAAGCTCATCGCTTTTCAAAATGTAGATGAGGCATTGGATGAAAACGAGGCAAAAGCCTGGCAAAAGCTGCTTAGCGTAATGACGCATGAGATCATGAATTCCGTGGCGCCCATATCTTCGCTCGCCGATACGCTCAAAAACCGCTTACAGCTTGCTTCCCGGCATATTGAAGATGAGGAAGGAACAGTAGAAGATCTTGAACTGGGTATCATTACTATTAAAAGAAGAAGTGAAGGCCTGTTAAAATTTGCGGAAACCTACCGCAACCTCAATAAGATCACCACGCTCAATCTTGCTAAAATATATGTGCGCGACCTTTTTGAAAACCTGTTCCGGTTAATGCAGCCCAGCCTGCAGCAAAAAAATATTGATATGGATGTGATATTGAAAGACCCCGAACTGGTAATTGAAGCCGATGTAAACCTGATGGAGCAGGTAATGATCAACCTGCTGGTAAATGCCATGGAAGCGGTAAAAGACCAGGGGCAACCGCATATTGTTTTGAGTGCTTATAAAGCAGCCAATCAAAAAGTAACAATTAAAATTGCCGATAATGGCAGCGGAATACCGGCTGATGTATTAGACAAAATATTTATTCCTTTTTTCAGCACTAAAAAAAGTGGCAGTGGTATTGGGCTAAGTTTATGCAAACAAATTATGATGCTGCACAAAGGCAACGTGCAGGTACAAAGCACCGAAGGAGAAGGAACCGCTTTTTTATTGATCTTTTAACCAGCCGTTCTTATCCAACCAGTTTTTGCATCTTTCCATCCAATCATCTTTGGTAGTGGTATTGTGCATACCAAAGCCATGCCCGCCATTTTGATAGATATGCAGTTCGGCCGGAATTTTGTTTTTGAGCAGCGCCTGGTAAAAAACAATGCTGTTGTTGGGGCTCACGCCGCCATCATCGGAAGCATGTACTAAAAAAGTGGGGGGCGTTTTAGCCGTAACCTGTTTTTCATTGGAGTACAGGTTGAGTTGCTCCGCAGAGGCATTTGCCCCCAGCAGGTTTTTAAATGATCCGCTGTGTGTGATGGCGATATCGGCGCTGATAACCGGGTATATAAGGATCATAAAATCCGGTCGCACACTTATGTTTCCGGGGTTATCAACCAGTGAACGTTCAAAATGGGTTCCGGCGGTAGACGCCAGGTGCCCGCCGGCCGAAAAACCCATGATGCCAATCCTTGCCGGATCAATATTCCATTTTTTGGCATTAGTCCTTACCGTTAGTATAGCCTGCTGGGCATCCTGCAGGGGAGCGATAGAAGGATCCTTTTGGTTCTTGTTATCGGGTATACGGTATTTTAATACAAATGCCGCTACGCCCATTTCATTGAATTTTTCGGCTACTTTAAAACCCTCATGATCAATGGCTACTATGCTATAGCCACCGCCGGGACAAATGATAACAGCAGTACCGTTGGCTTTATCTGCGGGAGGCAGATAAGCCGTTAGCGAAGGGATTTTTATTTTGCTAACGCGAAGAATCCCACCTTCGGATTCCGATTTTTCTTCATTGGGTCCGGGTAAATTACCCAGTACTTTATTTTCAGGGTATAAAGGCATTTCCATGGGTTTGTTTTGAGTATAACTGTTTGGGGTAAGCGCAAGTATCAGGAAGGTCAATGCAAGAAACCGTTTCATGCCATTTTGTTTTTTGAAAGGTAGTATAAATCGGCGAAACCGACACAGGGATAGGGTTTGAAGTTTATGGTTTGAAAGTTTGTAGTTTGGGATGTTGCAGGTCTCAGGTCACAAGGTGCAGGGTTCACGTCTCACTTCTCCTGCTTCACGTTAATTCTCCGTTTCGGCTATTTACCCACTCCTCTCACCATCATTTCCCAGGGCAATCCCACATTACTCTATTTCATAAATATATAATGTTGATTGATGGTCTTCGGGGTATAAAATAAAGCTCAGGTTTTGGTCCCGGAGTGGCAATACGTGGAATTGCTTATGACTAAGATCATATCTATTTGTTTTAAAATATTACCTTTAAGTCAGAACTTGTATAGACATTGAGGAAATAATAAACATTTTTATGAAAAGTTATGTTGCTGCCTTCCTTTTACTCCTGAGCCTTACTCCCGCCTGTAAAAAAGACAGACTTACCGAAGAAACGCAAAAAGGCGCCAACACATTTTCCTGCCTAATTGATGGAGAAATTTATAAACCTTGTTCTGAACCCCGGATCCTCGGTGATCCTGGTATTCCTTCTCTTGACGGAGGCATAAGTGTTTCAGGTAATGGGATGATGGCAACGGTAAGTGCGACCTGTCGTAAATCCCGTGAAGGGAATAAGGATGTTTACCTCGAAATAGGTAACCTTACCGGTGCAGGTACTTATTTGCTTTCTGACCTGTCTAACAGATTACAGTACACTGTTCGCGAAAACAATACGATAAGGGTATATTCTTCGCTAAATACAAAATCGGGGCGGGTAATCATCACCAGAGACGACAGGGCAAGCAAAATTTTATCCGGCACATTTGAGTTTGAAGGAGTGGATAATAATGATCCCGGGAAAATTGTCAAAATTACCTCCGGCCGCTTTGATATCAAATACCAGTAACATAACCAAAATTAACACTTATGAAAAAGACACTTCCGGTTCTTTTAGCAGGGCTACTGCTAAGCGCTGCACTTTTCGGACAAACCAATCTTATGTCTGAGCCAGGCGACCTTACATATACCCAGGTAGCAGATTCTATATTTTCACCCGTCAGTAAAAGTCAAATTACAACAGGAATACTTTATGACAGGGTGATGCCGTTTGCCGGGCTTCACGCATTCAAGAATACGGATACTTCATCGTATGCACATTTCTTTCAGGCTTATTCGGAACTGTACAGTGCAACTTATACCAATGGGGCCATGAAAAAGGCAGCGCAAATTGATACACTAAGCAATGCAATGTACTATACCAATAATGTAATTCCGGTCGGCGTATTGTATTATGATTTTAACCTGATTGACACCCTTGCCATTGTGAACAATCTTTTCTACAAAGGGTCGGATTCACTACTGCATGATGTTCCCGGAAGAACAGGTAACCCCTTCAAGCTAAAAACCATAACGGTGGCTGCTGCGCTGGCGCAGGATACACTCAGCTATGGCACAGGTAATGTTACATTTAAATATACCAGTCAATTGTTCCTAACTAATAAAGCCGTTACCATAACCTCAATTTATGCTGATTTTGGAAGTGGGAATCAAAATCTTTCTTCCGGGAATAATGTGACTGTTTTTTTTCCTACATCAGGAAAAAAAACCATCAAATTCACCATAACCTATAGCAATACACAAACCACAACCGTATAATCAAAAATCTTTTTAGGCTCGCCGCCTGTCTCCGGCAGATTTGGAGAGCCTATCGACCCTGATGTAACTGTGGTTTTTGATGACATAACGTATGGTTATCAGGGTTACGGGGAAACCGCAAAAAAATACAATCGTGGGGAGTATGGTATTTATTATCATAGAACATCTCCCGGCGGTCCGAAAGAAATGATTCTAAAAAAACCAATCATCATTCTTGACGGCTTTGATCCTTTGGAACAACGACAAATTCGCGACCTTTATGGGGTTTATCTTCAATATAGCTCGTCAGCAAATTTTGGTAAGGAAATGCTTGATTTAGGATATGATGTTATTGTACTAAATTTTCCCGACAAAACAGAAACAAAAACCATTTACAGCCCGGGAATAGGAACCTTGCAGTACAAAGAAACCCGTGTACAAGGGGCAGATTTTATTCAGCGAAACGCATTTTTATTAGTCACACTTATAAAAGAAATCAATCAGCAATTAACCACAAACAATAGTATTGAAAAACTTGTTGTTATTGGTCCAAGTATGGGCGGATTAATTAGTCGCTATGCACTCAGGTGGATGGAATTGAACGGAGAAAACCATAATACAAGGCTTTGGATTTCTTTTGATGCACCACATAAAGGCGCTAATATTCCAATTGGTGATCAGTATTTCATAGATTTTTATGCGTCAAAGGCAAATAGTGCAAGTGCAAAAGAAGGAAGAGATAAAAGCTTAAATGCCCCTGCCGCTAAGCAAATGCTTTTACATCACTATACCGCAGCTTCCAGTACGCCATCTGGTGCTCCCAACTTTAGAAATAATTGGCAAACAGAATTAGATAATCTTGGATATCCTCAAAATCTCAGGAAAATAGCTTTAATAAACGGTGCTATAAATGGTACAACACAAGGTACGGCATGCGAAAATGTTCTTAAGTTAAAAGTCAAATTAGCCCCTATAAATATTTTCCTTTTGTTTGCAGGTTTTATCAATATTGCTGATGGTAATATTTGGTTTACGGGGAGTTATGGATCTTCCTGCAATGTGTTTAAGGGTTGGGCGGTGGCTCCTTTTATATCAGATGCCAAAACCGCAGCCGCTCCCAGTTCAAGCCGGAGCTACGATATAGTTCCGGGAGGTTATTATAATGCGCAAAGCAGTCTCGCAGGTGCGCCGGTAAGCGTAGATTTTTATCCGCTTATAGGAGCTATAATACCCACATTGTTTTTAGGGTCAGTTACTTCTACTCAAACCCAGGTATTAAACCCGAACCATTCTTTCATCCCCACCTTCAGTGCATTAGGGATGAACATGACCAATAAAGACCTTTCGGAAAATTTATACAACAGGGACCTTACCTGCACGGGTGAAACGCCGTTCCAGTCTTATTATGCGCCACAGGTGAACCAGGAGCATATTACGTTAACCGCAGACAATGTTGCCTGGATAAAAAAAGAAATTGCTGGTATCCCCCAAATGTCTACCGTAAATTACACGACTTTATACCCTATGGTCAAAACAAGTGGCGGAGACCCTGTATGCACCAATGCTACTTACCAGGTCAACAATCTGCCTGCAGGTTCCACTATAGCCTGGCAATCTTCCAACCCAACTATAGCAACTGTTACGGCAACCGGCAACCCGGCAACCGTAACAAGGCAGGGTAACCAGAACGGAACGATTACTATTACCGCAACTATTACCCGCATTTGCGGAAGTCCGGTAATTATTTCAAAAGTTGTAACTATTGGCACCGGCACCACCGGCAGCATAACCGCTACATATAATTCCCCGTCCAATCCTGCCCAGCCACTGTATCCTTTAGCCAAATTTGATTTAACCACTTACTACGATGCCTGCCTGTCTTTGCGCATCATACCAACCAATGTCCCTGCGGGCGCTACTGTAACCTGGTCGGCTACCGCGCCGGGCGCTGTATGGCAGCAGTCAGGGAACTACTTTGTTTGTTTCTTTACCGCACTTAACCAAACAGCCGATGTAAACCTGAGCATCAGCAATGCCTGCGGATCATCCTCGGCCCACTACAGGTTCAAGTGTATTAATACAGGCCTGTGCGGCGGGCCTACGCCTTCAAGAGCGATTGTTTCTCCCAACCCGGCACAAACTACTGTTATCGTTACATTAAATGAAGAAGATAACATGGCTGCAAAAGCCGGTATACCGGCCCAAAGCGGCAGCAACATAACACAGGTAAAAATATACAATACTTATGGCGCCACTGTACAATCGGTCCGGTACGCCGCAACGGCGAAAAGGGTTCAGGTGGATGTATCCGGGCTTGTAGCCGGGTTATATTTTATTGAAGTATCAAATGGTAATACTAAACAAACCGAAAAAATGGTGATAATACGCTAAGGATATATTGCATACCATTCTGACCGGATCAGGCTTGGTAGCATTACTTGTACTTAGCCGGGCCTGCTGCCTGTACATTACTTATTTCGCCGTTGTCATTCCTACGGCAGGTATATTGGGCGGGCGAAAGATTCTTTCTGGCAGGGTTCGGACCGGGCGGGCCACAGAAGAAGAAGAATAGTAGCATTACAGCTAAGTACATAAACTTCATAACCTCCGCCAAAGCCGACCGCCGAAAACTACCACCTCTCACAACAATCCCTGATCTGCGAAGCTAAAGAACCCCGCTTCACTCACAATAACGTGATCGGCCACCCTGATATCAAAATAACGGGCGGCTTCCTTTATTTTCTGGGTAAGCGCTTCATCGGCCCGGCTGGGTTTAAGGCTGCCCGAAGGATGGTTGTGGCAAAGCACGATGCTTACCGCGTCTTCTTCCAGCGCTCTTTTTAAAATGATCCTCGGATCGGCTACAGTGCCTGTTATGCCTCCGCGGCTGATGATCTCCATATGATTGATCCTATTGGCCTGGTTCAGGAACAATACCATAAATACTTCTTTATTCTGGTCTTTGAGTATGGCATGGAGGTACCTGGCAATGCTGCCGCTATCGTTAAGCACCGGTTTGTTCAGTATTTCACCGGCCTGCCTGCGCCTGCCCAGTTCAAGTGCCGCCGCTATGGTAATGGCTTTTGCTTCGCCAATTCCTTTGATCTTCATCAATTCTTTTATGGAAAGCCTGCCCAGTTCGTTCAGGTTATTGCTGCCCAACAGTAGTATTTCTTTGGCAAGTTCTATGGCCGATTTGTAGCGGGTGCCGCTGTGTAACAATATGGCTACCAGCTCGGAGTTGCTTAAGGTTTCGGGTCCTTTACTACGCAGTTTTTCCCGCGGCCGGTCGTCTTCCGACCAGTATTTGATGGATGTTTTTTGTGCAGTTAACATAATTTTTGTGTTTTTCAATCGTTAATCCATTCTGTAATATATCCAAATTCCTTTAAAAATCATAAAAATCAACTCCTTATGAAACTGTCAAAACGCCAGCTTGTAGTCGGCTCCCTGCAACCGCTTTTATTTTGCATAGGCATGTATTGCGTTATTCTTATTTTCTCGGTGTTTGTATGCTCTTCTTTATACCAGGCTTTTAAGGGCGATAAAAAAACCGCTCATACCGAAGCCGGAACGGCTCAGGTTGTTTCAGCAGGTCAGCCGGTTACCGCATCATTAAACAGATAGTATACCAGCTCAGGGTTTTATAGATATAATGCAATTCCTGTTTCTTTAATAAAATAAACAGGGAGTGCTTTTTTTTTAAGCACAGTTCCATAGTTAGCGCCTTCTTTTTATCTTCGCCGCATATCCACTCATTATGCAACCGAAGGCGAAAATATTTTCAGGCACGGGTTCCCGCTATCTGGCAGAAAAAATTGCACAACAGTATGGACAGCCCCTGGGAAAAATAAGTATCCAGCGTTTCAGCGATGGAGAAATTCAACCTACCTTTTTGGAAAGCATAAGAGGCGATTATGTTTTTCTTATCCAGAGCACTTTTTCCCCCTCGGATAATATAATGGAGTTGTTATTGATGATTGATGCCGCCCGAAGAGCTTCCGCCTATAAAATCATCGCTGTTTTACCCTATTATGGTTATGCCCGGCAAGACAGGAAAGATAAACCCCGCGTAGCCATTGGCAGCAAGCTGGTAGCCAACCTGTTAACCGCTGCCGGAGCCGACAGGGTGATTACCATGGATTTGCACGCGCCTCAAATTCAGGGCTATTTTGATATACCGGTAGATCATTTGGATAGTTCTGCGATTTTCATCCCGTATATTGAAAAACTTAATCTTGAAAACCTTACCTTTGCCGCCCCCGATGTGGGAAGCGCCAACAGGATAAGGGAAATAGCCAGTTATTTCAATGCTGAAATGGTGATTTGCGATAAGCATCGTAAACGGGCCAACGAAATATCGAGCATGGTTGTAATAGGTGATGTAACAAACAGGAATGTTGTGCTTATTGACGATATCTGCGATACAGGCGGCACACTTGCAAAAGCTGCAGGATTGCTCATTGAAAAAGGCGCCACCAGTATACGGGCCTTATGCACCCATCCGGTATTGAGTGGTAATGCATACAGGAATATTGAAAATAGCGTACTGGAAGAGTTGGTCGTTTGCGACACGCTGCCTTTGCGCGAACATGCAGAGAAGATAAAGGTGTTGAGCGTTGCGGACCTGTTTGCAAAAGCAATCCGCAATGCATATGAAAATCAAAGTATAACAGGACTTTTTATCCATAGTCAGTTAAGAAATAAGTAGCAAACATTAAAACTCAAATAAAAAATGAAAACAGTTACAATCGAAGGCCAACTGAGGACCGGAACCGGAAAAAAAGCCACCCGGCAACTCCGCTCTCAGGGTTTGGTACCTGGTGTAATTTACGGTGGCGACAAGGAGGTGAATTTTCAGGCTCCTGCATTGGCTTTTAAGTCGTTGGTGTATACATCAGAATTCCAGTTGGCAAACATCAATGTTGATGGTCAGTCGTACAGGTGTATTTTAAAGGATATTCAGTTAGATACAGTGAGCGACAAACTCAATCATGCCGATTTTTTACAATTGGGTGAAACTAAAAAGGTTATTGCCAACATTCCGCTGAAGTTCACGGGCACGGCTGCGGGTGTAAAAGCCGGGGGAAAGCTGGTAACCAAAATGAAAACATTAAAGGTTAAAACCCTGCCCCAGTATCTCAAAGAGAATATTGAAGTGGATTTAACCAATCTTGAGATCAACGAAAACATAAGGGTAGAAGATGTGAAGGAAGACCATTACGAGATATTGAATTCTCCCCGTATTCCTATTGCCTCTGTGGTAATGACGCGCCAGTTAAAACAGGAGGAATCTGCGGCGCCTGCTGCAGGAGCCGCTACTAAAGCGCCTGCTGCCAAAGCACCCGCTGCGGCTGCAAAAAAATAAAAAGGATTATTTTCTTTTATATACCCAATCCTTTGTGGATTGGGTTTTTTTACACCTGCTAGTTTCTTATGTCTAAATTTTTAATAATAGGCTTAGGTAACCCCGGAACGGAGTACAGACATACCCGCCATAATATTGGTTTCGATGTGGTAGATGCATTTGTACAAAAACATGCTGGTACATTCAGGCAGGACCGGCTGGCAGAAGTGGCGGAAATAAAATGGAAGGGAAGAATATTTATTTGTATAAAACCCACCACTTACATGAATTTAAGTGGTAAAGCCTTTCGGTACTGGATGGATAAAGAAAAAATTGCTTTAGACCATACGCTCACTGTTGTAGATGAACTTGCACTTCCCTTGACTAAGCTGCGGCTAAGAACCGGGGGAAGTCATGCGGGTCATAACGGACTTTTTGATATTCAAACCACTTTGGGTACCGATAAATATCCCAAACTGAGATTCGGAATTGGCAATAATTTCCCGAAAGGAATGCAGGTCGAATATGTACTGGGCAAATGGTTTCCTGAAGAGCTGGTAATAGTAAAGGAAAAAATAGTAAAATGTATAGAAGTGATTGAAAATGTTTCAATTATGGGATTTGAACGAACCATGAACATAGTGAATAGCATCGAGTTTGAAAAATAAAGGCGGATTGCTGTAGTAACATTAGCTAAAAAAAGATGCCAAGTGTATAAGTTTCAATTTGTTTGCCTTAAATTAGCATCTTACTATTTTCAATCTGTGCAGAATCCATCTTCCTTGAACAACCCTCTTAATCTACTTAAAAACACATGTTCATATCGTTTAATTTGTATTTGTAAACCTTATTGAACTCTATTGAATTATGAAGATATTCTGTATCGGACGTAACTATGTTGAACATGCCAATGAATTGGGCAATGAAATACCATCAGAGCCTGTTATATTTATGAAACCCAAAAGCGCCCTGTTGCAGGCAAATACTCCATTTTACTATCCTGAGTTTACCAATGAATTGCATGCGGAGGCCGAGTTGGTTTTGCGAATATGTAAAAATGGGAAGTATATCCAGGAAAAGCATGCAGGTAAATATTACAATGGCATATCTGTTGGTATTGATTTTACTGCCAGGGATGTACAGGATGAACTGAAAGCCAAAGGATTACCCTGGGAAAAGGCTAAAGCATGGGATAATTCTACTGTCATCGGCAAATGGATTGATATTACACCGGCGATAAAGAAAGATGATATCAATTTTTGTTTGTACAAAAATAAAGAATTGGTACAGCAGGGCAATTCCGGACAAATGATCTTTAACTTTGACGCGATTGTGTCCCATATTTCCAATTATTTTTCCCTTAATATTGGCGATGTTATTTTTACAGGTACTCCTGCCGGTGTTGGGGAATGTGTGGTAGGTGATGACCTGGAAGGGTTTGTAGAAGACGAAAGCTTATTTGAGCTTTCTATTAAATAGTCCGGCAAAACTATATTTATAATGGATTGTCTCCGGTTCGGCGGGGCTTTCATTTTTGAACATTTAAAAGCCGCTAAAACTTTTGTTTTAAGCGGCTTTTAATCATTTCCGAAGCCAATGATAGTGTACCCGATTCACTAAATTAGTACGGAATGTGTATAAGAGAACCGTCCTTTTTAATACCTGTTTTTTTATCTGGTTATTATTATGGAGTGATATTGAAATGCTTGCAGACTTCCTCGTAACTATCCCAGTTAATGCCGGATATTTTACGGCCGGCTACGCTCCCTGGAATGATTATATACCTGAAACTATGGGTAACAGAAATAGTTGTGTAAAAGTTGGCATTGTTTACAAAATTGATCCTCAGGTTTCCGGGAGTGCAAAATGCCGACCAGGTATCTGTTTGTGTGCTACCCCCCTGCATATAGGTAAGCGAAACCGGCAGCTTGCCTACCTGCCCGGTAGGCCAAATGCCGGAAGTATAACCTGACAATTTGCCATAAGTAATAATGCTGCCTTTATCAAGTATGTTCTGGGTAATGGCGGGAACAGCTTTCGTAAAATCAAAATTTCTAATCCCAAAAACCGTTGTTGTTGTATAAGCAGGAGGGGTAAACCAGTCGGAGTAAACAACATTCGTTATACCTGTATCACCCTTGTCACCTTTGTCGCCCTTTGCACCCTGGGGCCCAGGAGGGCCCTCCGGACCTTCTTTTTGACAGGAAATAGCAGCAATAAGCAGTATGAGAAAAAGAATTTTTTTTACCAGTTTCATAAATTTTATTTTTTTTGTTTTAATATGTAGGCAATATACTTCGTATTTAAGCTTGTTACCCCTCTCCCGGAAGATTTTTTATTACGTTTAATCATTAATAATTGCGCATGCAACATTCCGATCAAAAGTATATCAATGCCTTATTGGAGAATGACGTTGTGATGCTGGAAGAGCTTTACCGGAAATTTTCTGAAAAGATCAAATGGATGATCATCCGGAACAATGGCTCCGAAACCGATGCTGCGGATATTTTTCAGGATGCCCTGCTTTCTATATACAATAAAGCGAAAACTGGCGATTTTACGCTTACATGCCCCCTGGAAGCGTTTTTATACCTGATTTGTAAAAATAGATGGCTCAATACATTAAATAAAATGAATACTCAAAAGGTAACAATTACCGATACGAAAGGATTTGATTATATAGGCGAGGATAATTTTAAACTTGCTGAGGATTGCGTATTGCAGCAGGAACGAAAAAATTTACTTACAGAAAAGCTTGCCGAAATGGGTGATAGCTGTAAGGAAATTCTCCGCCTGAGCTGGAGCGGTATAGGAATGGATGAAGTGGCAAAGCAACTCAATGTAACCTATGCATACGCACGAAAGAAGAAATCGGAGTGTATGGCAAGGCTGATTTCCCTGGTAAAGCACTCACCGAAATTTAATTCACTGAAATGGTAAAATAATGCAGGATAACCATATTGAACAATTTGAAAACTACCTTTCAGGAGACATGCTTCCGGAAGAAAGGTTACATTTTGAAGCTAATCTGGAAAAGGATAAAGAATTGTATGACTTATTCATTGTGTACCAAACAATTGACGCCGAAATGCACAACACCGGAAAATACAGCGATCATGAAGCGGCTTTAAGATCCACCCTGCAAAAACTTAATGTGGTTTATTTCAAAGCTGAAGCATCTGTACTACAAATGAGGAGCAGCAAAAGGATATTCAGAACGGTTGCAACCGCTGCAGCGGGAGTGATTTTAATTTTGACCGCTTATTTTTCTTTTTTTCGAAATAACACTGATCCCCGGCAATTGGCCAACCGTTACGTGAAGGAAGATCTGTTGCATTTGAGCATCACTATGGATGGCGCAAAAGACAGCCTGCAGCAGGGTATTGCAGCCTATAACGATAAAGCATACGCCGCATCCATACAACTATTCGAAGCCGTATATAAAGCGCATCCTGATAACAGCGACGCATTAAAATATGCAGGAATAACCTACCTCGTTACAAAGGAATACAGCAAGGCACTGCAATGCTTTAACGAACTGGCAGCCAAAAAAGAATTATTCAGTAATCCGGGTATGTTTCTGAAAGCAGTAACTTTATTGCAAAGAAATCAACCGGGCGATGGAGAACAGGCCCGGCAATTGCTGCAGCAGGTAATTAATGAAAAGGCCGATGGCAGCAGGGAAGCGGAGCGCTGGTTAAAGAAATAATATTGATCCCCCGTTAATAAAGAAAGGAAATCGTTAGAAGAATAAGCACGGGTATTCTTTTTTGCAACGGAATAAAAAACCACAAGTAGTAGTTGCACATGAGGATATGTTACAGATACTTGTGCTCCTGAAGATGGTAAGAAGAACACCTGAAATAAACAGGTTAGGAAGCTGTGCTTATGAATAACAGGATGATGCTTATTAAGTTACCCCTTCCATGGGCATCTGGAAAAATTGTGGTTAATTTTTTTTTCATACTTCATTTGTTTTAGCTTCAGATTCGCAAATAAAATTTGCCAGGCTACGGTATTTTATGAAAAAAAATGTATTACAGGCAGTAGCAAGCAATGATAGCCGGTCTCTTGCAATAATGAATGCATCCTTCATTTTGCTGGTATCAACTTTTTCCTAATTTTAGTTTACTTAAAAGGATATCAACCCAAAACTTTTGCATATGCATACCGATATCGCACTGCAAATAGAAATAGCTTCCGGAAGCCAGGCTGCTTTTCAACAACTTTTTGAAAGGTATCGCGGTAAATTGTACAATTATCTGATGTCCATAGTAAAATCCAAAGAAATTGCAGAAGAGATTGTGACAGATGTTTTTCTGAAGATATGGATGGGGCGGGAACTCATAACAGATATACAAAATATGGATGCTTTTTTGCGTAAGGTGGCCTGTAATAAAGCGCTGGATTTTTTGCGGATAGCATCACGCAAAGCTGCACTGCAAAAGCTGCTGAAGCGGGAAATAGAACTAACCAGAGAAAGGGAAGCCGATTACAAAATTCAGGAGCAGGAATGTAAAATGATTATAAACAGGGCTATTCAGCAACTTTCTCCGCAACGTCGCATGGTTTTTACCTTAAGTCGTATGGGGGGGCTCAGTTATGATGAGATAGCACAGCAGCTTAACCTTTCCCGTAATACCGTTCGTAATACAATGGCTGAAACGCTCCGTTCCATACGCACTTATCTTTGTAAAAATGAAATAACTCATCTTGTGCTGCTATTGATTTGGTTAAAACATTAGCGATTGTAAAAATATTGCCTTCCGATAGTACTCCCTCCTTTTTTTGTCGTCATACAGGGAAATAACCATTCATCTATGTCTTCCAACCCCATCCGGTTGCAACTATTGCTTCATAAATATATCAGTAATACAGCAAGCCCTGAAGAGTTGGAAGCATTTTGGAAGCTGATGTCGGAATTGTCCGATAACGATCTCATACAACTTGATCTGGAGAATGTATGGAATCAAAAGCTGGATGGTAATCCTGCGGCCGGAGTTGACTGGATCAAAGCCTATCACCTGCTGCAGCAAAAAATTGATAATCAGGAATTTGATTACGAGCGCAGGATACATTCCATCAGGCGCAGACAATATGCTTACGCGGGTACGGCGGTTGTACTACTGCTATGTATAGGCGCATTGGTTTGGAAACTGTCATTCAATACCGTTGCTCCGGCTTCCAAAGCAAATAAGGCAGCGGTTGCAAAATCGGGCAGACACCAAACCATCAGTTTGCCTGATGGAACGATGGTAACGCTCAATGAAGGCAGTAAGCTGGATTATCCGGCGCTGTTTAATCAGTCTTCAAGGGATGTATATCTTACGGGAGAAGCTTTTTTTGATGTGAAGCATGATGAAGCAAAACCTTTTTTGGTACACACTGGTCGTTTTACAACAACTGTGCTCGGCACGGCATTCAATATCAGAGCGTATCCGGGCGATGCCGATGTGGCTGTTACTGTAACCCGGGGAAAAGTGCAGGTGCAATCGGATGGTAATAAAAGAACGCTGGGTGTTCTGTTGGCGGGAGACCAACTGGTGATAGATAAGGTTTCGGCAGATGTAAGTTTGATAAAAGCAAATGTGCAAAGAGTGGTGGAGTGGAAAGCAACAGATATGATATTTGATAATGCAACGGTAGACGAAGCGGCTATCGCATTGGGAAATCGCTACGGAGCAACTTTTCTTTTTAAAAATGAAGCATTGCGCAAGTGCAGGTTTACGGCAGATTTTGCCAATGATAGCATTGATCAATCCTTAGATGTGATTTGTGCGCTCATCAATGCACATTGGGAAAAAAAAGAAGGAACAAATATTATTGTATTGGATGGCAAAGGATGTGGAAGAGAGGAATGACAAGGATATAAGAAAATTGGCCACCCTGAGTGGAAGTCAGAGCAGCCATGTGTTTTAAATATTGTGTAACATTTAAAAACCAATGTAAAGGTATGAAAATTCATTCCTTGAGTGCATGTTTTACGGTGCGCTCATCAACGATTGTTTTACGAAAATGGGCTTTCTTTATGAAATGGAGCTGTTTATTGATTTTTTCATTGATTTTGAGCGCGCAGCTTTTAATTGCCGGTAAAGGAAATGCTCAGGACATTGATGAAATCAATGTTTCTGTGGGGCTCAACAGGGAGTCACTCAAAAATGCTTTTAAACAAATTGAGCGGCAAACTGCTTTTAAGTTTGCTTACGTGGAAGCACAGATTGCCTCCCGTGAAGACTTGCGCTTGTCCAAACAAGTTCGCTCTCTTGCCAAAACCCTTGAATTGCTTTTATCCGGCACAACGCTTACCTATCGGGTAAAAAGCAATACCATTATCGTTTCCACTAACCTTTCAAAAGAACGGGTTGGTTCTGACGAGGAAAAGACGGACGAAGCGAATGAGCAACTCCGGGTATCTGTTTCAGGGATCGTAACCGATAAAAACGGATATGCTATTGCTAATGTAAGTGTGGTGGAGAAAAATACAAATAACGGAACGGTTACAAATGGAGATGGTGGTTTTTCTCTTTCTGTAGCAACAGAAAACGCTGTCCTGGTATTTAGCATGGTAGGTTATAAAACAGAAGAGCTGGTCCTGGCAGGACGGATGCGGGTTACTGTTGCACTTGAGCCTGAAGCGCAGGATCTCACTAACGTGGTAGTAACAGCGATGGGCATTAAAAGAGAAAAGCGATCCCTGGGATATTCGGTTGGAAATGTTGATGGAACCGAACTTACCGAAACGCCTCAGCCCAGCGTACTGAATGCGCTATCTGGTAAGGTTGCGGGTGTACAAATTTCACAAATGGATGGCACTGCAGGATCTTCTGTAAAAATACTCATCAGGGGAGCTACTTCGCTTAATAACGACAATCAGCCGCTTTTTGTTATAGATGGTGTTCCGGTATCCAATCAATTGAATAATGCTTTTGCAGGCGCCGATATGGGTAATCCTATATCGGATATCAATCCGGACGATATTGCCAATATCTCTGTACTGAAAGGACCGAGTGCCGCTGCACTGTATGGATCACGGGCAGGGAATGGCGTGGTACTTATTACAACAAAATCCGGACGGGGAGTTAAAAAGGGATTGGGTGTGTCTGCTAACACATCCGTAGTGTTCGAAGTGCCGTATAAGTATGTACCTGTTCAGAATAAATTTGCGAATGGTAAATCCGGCGCCCATGTACTGGAAGAAAGTGAAAATGAGAACTGGGGGCCCCGTCTAGATGTTGGAGAAAAATGGAAGCTGTGGAATAGCAATGGTGAGGAGGTACCCCTTGTATCTTATCCCAACCGGTTTAGTGATTTTTTTCAAACAGGTATTACGAATACCAATAATGTAGGTGTAAGTGGAAACTACGATAAGGGAAGTTTCCGGCTTTCGGTGGGCAATGTTACCAGCAAAGGGGTTGTACCCAATACCGATTTGAACCGTATGACTCTTTCGCTGAACACTTTGTATAATCTGTCGGACAAACTTAAAGTAACGGCAAATTTCAGTGTAGCGGAATCGGGGTCATCCAACCGGCCGATTATTGATGGTAACCGTACTTCTCCTGTGAGAAGTTTATATGAAACAGGCGCACAGGTTAATATTAATGATCTGAAAGACTACTGGATGCCCGGTCAGGAAGGCATCGTGCAAAGAAAATACAAAGAAAAACAGAACAATCCCTGGTTTGTAGTTTATGAAAATACAACAGCTTTCAACCGCGACAGAACCGTTGGTAAAATTCAGGTGGACTATGATATTACAAAAAACTGGGGGGTAATGCTGCGATACAGCAGGGATGCTTATGAAGAAGTTCGTGAAGCAAAAAAAGGGTACAGCAATTTCGAAAAGCCCAAAGGAGCTTACGAGATTAATAATCTTTACAGAAAAGAAATCAATATGGATGTTATGCTTTCCTATAAACGCACGATTTCCAAAAACTGGAGTTTGAATGCATTTGCAGGGGCAAACAGGTTGCAGCAGACCAGCCGCGAGATAGACAATTATGCGGATCAATTGGTGGTGCCCAATTTATTTACGATTTCCAATGGTATTCCGGGAACAGTTACATACAGTAGTTTTAAATCAGAAAAGCAATTGTATGGCATATATGGTATGACATCGCTTGGATTTAGAAATAAAGTGTTTCTGGATATAACCGCACGCAACGACTGGTCGAGTACATTACCGGAATCAAATCGTTCTTATTTCTATCCTTCCGCTTCTCTTAGTATGATTGTTTCCGACATGGTTACAATGCCGGACTGGATTGGCTTTACCAAGTTCAGGATAGGTTCAGCCCAGGTGGGGAACGATGTAAGTCCTTACAGTTTAACACAAACTTTTACCACCGCGCCCGATTGGGGAACAGCCAAAAGAATGTACATGGCCGGATTGTTGAAAAATACCAACCTGAAACCTGAAATATCTACTTCGCATGAAGCGGGTTTTGAGATGGAATTGTTCGATAATCGTATAGGGATAGACGCCACTTATTATATAACAAGAAACAAGAATCAGGTACTCTCCATTGGCTTACCTATTGAATCAGGAGCCAGCAACAAACTGATCAATGCAGGTTTGATTGAAGGGCGCGGATGGGATATTCGCCTGACCACAGTTCCAGTTGTCTCCAAAGACTTTAAATGGGAAATGAATTTTAATTTTTCGCGTAACAGAACTTCCATCAAACGCCTGGCTGAAGGCATTAAGTATTTCCCCTTTGTATCGTATAGTGGCGCTGAAGTGCGCACCTATGAAGGAGGGCAGATTGGCGATATTTACATGTTGCCCGTGCTAACAGTAAAAGATAAAACATCATCCTATTTCGGTTACCCTATTGTTGATAATTCCGGAAGATTGCAAACCGATAATGATGTAAACAACATGGTGAAGATCGGAAATTTTAATCACGATTTTATGCTGGGCATTCAACCTTCCTTTAGCTATAAGGCTTTTACTTTATATGCTAATATAGACTGGAGGCAGGGTGGTTCTTATTATTCCAATACCATGATGTTCTTAGGGAATAACGGACAGTTGGAAGAAACACTCTCTGGCGTGCCTTATGATAAGAATAAAAATTTGGACGACCAGATCAAGGCCAATCCGGATGCATATCTTGGAAATTGGGTAGGCGGAAGAAATGAAGAGTATGGTGGTTTGCCATGGACGGGACCCCAGGCCAACATCCGGAAACAGGATGCCAGCTTTAACCCGGGCGTACGACAGGTAATTGTGAATGGTGAGGTTACGTATTTGGAAAACCTGGGTGGAGCTGATACCAAATGGCTCGATCCGTTTACGGCTTACCGGTATGCCAATCGCCCCTTTCCCGACCGGAATCTCTACAGCGCTACTTATGTTAAAGTTCGGGAAGTAGCATTAACCTACCGTCTTCCCCGAGCGTTTACCAGCAAGGTAAAAATACAGAGCGCTTCCCTGTCTTTTGTAGCCAACAATATATTTGAATGGACCGCTGCCGGTATAGCGGTTGACCCCGAAAGAGCCTTCCGGCAAACCGGCGGAGCCTGGGCGCAGGGTGTAGAATATTATAACGTAATGCCCTGGACAACTTCCCTCGGTTTTAAATTAAATGTTGACTTCTAAACGATCACAAGAATGAGAACGCATAAAATAGCGATAGTAACTCTATCAACCATGATGTTTTTACTGGTATCATCCTGTAAAAAATTCAACGAGGTAAATGATAACCCCAATAGCCCGGAGAAGGTTTCTTCCAACTACATACTTGCCTATGTGCTTACTGAAACATCCAGGGCGTATTATAATTTAGGCAATGAGCAATCAAAAATTGCCGGGCTGATGCAATACGTACAGGTAGGCACCAATGAAAATGCGGCAGCCGTTAATTTCTATGGCTGGGGGCATGAATCATGGTTTGGATATTACAATATTCTCCGTAATGTTAAGATCATTAACGACAATGCCAAAAGAGACAACAATAAATTCTTTGAAGGTATTTCGCTGGTGATGAAATCTTTTCTTTTTGGAATGATGACCGACCTGTATGGCGATATTCCCTATTCGGAAGCGCTCAATGCTGAGGGAGAAGTATTCTTTCCAAAATATGATCAGCAGGGTGATGTATATAAAGGCATCATTGAAGATCTCAAAACCGCTACAGTTTTATTCGCCTCGCTCAATCCTTCTACAGATGTTATAGATGCCGGATCGGATGTAATATTTGGTGGAAACGGAAGTAAATGGAATAAGTTCGCCAATGCGCTGCTCCTAAGGTATTGTATGAGACTGTACAATAAAAAAAGTGAGATGACGGCCTTGGGTATTAATGTTATCCAGGAATTTAATAAGGCCGCATCCGGCGCTTTTGGTAGTGTTGCTGAAGAAGCCACGCTGAAATTTCTGGGAACCACGGGCGAGAACTCTTCTGCCGGTGGATCTATTAACAGCAGTAATCCGAAGTATTATATTAAACCCGCGGCATCCATCGTAAACAAGCTCAGAGCTTTACATGATCCGAGGCTAGAACGATGGACAAACCCCGCCTTGTACAAGTGGGATGTTAATGCGCTTACGGTTCAGGATATAACAGTAACCAATATTTTTGGTGAGCATTATACCGTAAAGATAAAACCTGCAGCTTTAACTGATGCTGTTGATACTTCATTGTATGTGGGGCTTCCGGTAGGCTTGGCTACTGTTGATGCGCTGATATATAATAAGGGAACGGATAATCAATCGTATCCTCCCGAAAGAAATCCTTATATTTCTTATCTGCATGACCGCTACAGGATGAATGCCGAAACATATGTTACGATGAAGCTCATGACCTATAGTGAGGTGGAATTTCTGTTGGCTGAAGCCGCACAAAAAGGTGACTTCGATGTACCCGGAACTGCTGAACTGCATTATAAGAAAGGTATTGAAGCTTCCATGAACGGGTATGGTATTATTGGTGCTGCGGCCGGGTTTGATTTCGATGATTATTATGCCAGCTCAGATGTGGATTATAATACAGCGGCAGACAAACTGGAGCGCATCATGGAACAAAAATGGATCGCTTTATGGCTGAGCATAGAATCGTGGTTCGATTGGAGAAGAACGGGGTTGCCCGATTTGAAAACCGGCCCCGTAACGCAGTTTGGCGATAAATTGCCATTAAGGTATATGTATCCGTCTCCCAATCTTGATCCCAGTTATCTTCAAAATTATGAAGCTGCTATAGCCGGAATGCAAGCCACCCCTAACGTGCCCGAAGGGCAAAGCACTGATCATTCCTATTCTAAAATGTGGTTGTTGCAGGGAACATCAAAACCCTGGTAAGCCTGTATTTCGGATTTCTGTTATTTATCCCGGCATTCAAAATTTAGTCACCCTATAAAGATGATTATAGTTGAATGTCGGGATAACTGTTTTTAGACATAATACTGCGTGTTTTAATCTTTGCTGTAAATGGGGTATGCAGTTTACAGAATACATATAAATTATAAGTTTCTAAATATTTCGTTCGGCACTCCTTTTACAGCAATCGTTTATGAGGAATTATATATCCATTTAAGTGAGCATTTCATCCAGTAACGCTTAATTTCCGTAACTTTCCTGTTATAATGATTATGCTTATCTGTCATGAAAATAAAGTTCAACAAAAAATTACTGCTTATTACCGCAATACTCGTTGCGGCTCTTGTTGTAACCACCAGCCTTATTGGTCACAAAAGAGTTGATTATAATACGGAAGTAAAGCCCCTCTTCAATAAAAAATGCATCACCTGCCATGGCGGTGTAAAAAAAGAATCGGGTTTTAGCCTGTTGTTCCGGTCTGAAGCATTGGCAAAAGCGGAGAGTGGTAAACTGGCGATTGTTCCGGGCGATCCCGACAACAGCGAGATGATCCGCAGAATTACCAGCAAAGATCCTGAAGAAAGAATGCCTTACCAGCACGCACCTTTAAGCTCCGAAGAAATTGATATGCTCCGGCAATGGATTAAAGAAGGAGCGCATTGGGGCGATCATTGGGCATATGTGGCAGTAAAACCGGTAGAAGTACCGGATGCGGCTTCAGGATTTTGGGGCTTTCTGTCGGGGAAAAATGAATGGGTTAAAAATGATATTGATCATTTTATTTACAATCAACTCAAACTGCAGAAACTGGAGCCATCTGCCATGGCAGATAAGGCTGCGCTTTTACGAAGAGCGAGCCTTGATATCGCAGGCGTTCCTCCATCGGATGACCTTGCACATAAATTCCTGAATGATAATAGCGCTGATGCATATGAAAAACTGGTAGATGAATTGCTGGCTTCGCCGCAATATGGTGAAAAATGGACGTCTATGTGGCTTGATCTGGCACGCTATGCCGACAGCAAAGGATATGAAAAAGACAGTTACCGCTCTATTTGGCGCTACCGCGACTGGCTGATCAAAGCATTTAACAGCGACATGCCCTACGACCAGTTTTTAACTGAACAACTTGCAGGTGATCTGATGCCGGATGCTACTGATGAACAATTGATTGCCACCGCGTTTAACCGCAATTCCATGACCAATGATGAAGGTGGCACAGATGATGAGGAGTTTAGAACAGCGGCCGTAATTGACCGGGTAAACACCACCTGGGAAACCCTGATGAGTACAACCTTTGCCTGCGTGCAATGCCATAGCCATCCCTATGATCCGTTTAAGCATGATGAGTATTATACATTTATGGCATTTTTCAACAATACAAGGGATGAAGATGTAACAGGAGATTATCCGCAATTGCGTGAATTTAGCGCTAAAGACAATATAAAATTTGAGAAACTGAAAACATGGCTGGCAGAACATGCAAGTAAAGAGAAAAGCCACGAAGTCATTAGCTTTCTCAAAACGTGGCAGCCTGCTGTTAATGCACATCTTGCCGATCAATTGGTGAACAGTTCGGTTTCAGATACCAGGCTCGCGCTCAGGAATAATGCAGTTAGCCGTTTACCCGGGATTGATCTTACCAATAAAAATGTATTGCATTATCGCTATATTTCAGGAATTGGAAAGGGAAAATTGACAATTCATTTGGATAGTCCAGACGGACCTGTGCTGGCATCCACTGTTATACCCCCGTCGCAGGGATGGGGTGTGGGCAGGATTGATCTTAATGTGGTTAGTGGTGTACACGATCTGTATTTTACATACAACAACCCTGCTGCTGAGAAAACGGATGAGAATACCCTGGCATACTTCGACTGGTTTTATTTTACTTCAGCTTTCCCCGGCAGGAAAGCCCCGGGATACGATAGCGCTTATGCCTGGTTTAATGAGTTGATCAACACTTCCGCTACTACCGTTACACCTGTGTTGATTGAGAACCCGCCTGATATGTTTCGTTCCACCCATGTATTTGAAAGGGGCAACTGGATGGTGAAAGGCGATAAAGTTCAGGCTGATGTACCTCATTCACTCAATCCGCTGCCGCAAGGAGCACCACGCAACCGGCTCGGTCTGGCGATGTGGATGACGGATAAAAAAAATCCACTTACATCAAGAACCATTGTAAACAGGATATGGGAACAACTCATGGGACAGGGGATCGCCGAAACACTGGAAGATCTGGGCTCCCAGGGTATTGAGCCCACACACCGGTTGTTGTTAGACTGGCTGTCCGGGCAATTAATGAATGAATATAACTGGAGCCTTAAAAAGTTGGTCAAAACCATTGTGATGTCGGCTACTTACCGGCAGGATTCTAAAATAACCCCCGAAATGCTGGAAAAGGATCCTTTTAATAAATATTATGCACGCGGGCCCCGGATAAGGCTATCCGCTGAACAAATAAGAGACCAGGCTTTGGCACTGTCTGGATTATTAAGTCCGAAAATGTACGGTGAAAGCGTAATGCCTTACCAGCCGCAGGGCATATGGCTATCCCCTTATGATGGCAAGGTATGGGAAAAAAGTACAGGGGAAGATCAATACCGGCGTGCGGTATATACCTACTGGAAGCGTACAGCCCCTTATCCTACGATGCTTAGTTTTGATGGTGTGGCGCGTGAAGTGTGTGTTGCCCGGCGAATACGAACCAATACACCTCTGCAGGCCCTTGCTACTTTAAATGATGAGGGTTTTATTGAAATGGCACGGCATTTTGCAGCCAGAATGGAAAAGGAAAGTGGCGGCAGCGTGCAGCAGCAGATCAGCAAAGGGTATGAGTTGGCGATGTTTCGGTCCATCAGCAAAGAAAAGCTGGAACCTTTAATGAACTTATATCAACAGACTTTGCAGCAATTTAAGAAAGATGAAAAGAAAACCTGTGAAATGATCGGAGCAAATAGGGGCAACAATACACCCGAAAAAGCAGCACTGATTGTAGTGGCAAATGCCATGCTTAATTTAGATGAATTTGTTACGAAAAATTGAATTAGTAGATAAAACGATGTGTATGTATGTGCCTATGATCCTATGTGTTGAAAAAAATATATTCACACATAGACACAGTGGAAAACATAGGAACACAATAGAGAAGTAAAATTTGATAAGGAGGAAAATAACTATGTGCGCCTATGTGTCTATGATCCTATGTGTTGAAAAAAAAATATATTCACACATAGACACAGTGGAAAACATAGGAACACAATAGAGAAGTAAAATTTGGTAAGGAGGAAAATAACTATGCGCACCTATATGCCTATGATCCTATGTGTTGAAAAAATACATTCACACATAGACACAGTGGAAAACATAGGAACACAATAGAGAAGTAAAATTTGGTAAGGAGGAAAATAACTATGCGCACCTATATGCCTATGATCCTATGTGTTGAAAAAATACATTCACACATAGACACAGTGGAAAACATAGGAACACAATAGAGAAGTAAAATTTGATAAGGAGGAAAATAACTATGTGTGCCTATGTGTCTATGATCCTATGTGTTGAAAAAATATATTCACACATAGGCACAGTAGAAAACATAGGAACACAATAGAGCATTTAACTAAAGATGTGAGCGGATTAAAAGAGAAAACCTATGTGTGCCTATGTGCCTGCGTGTTGAAAAAAAGGATTAGTAACCTAAAAAACACCATAATGAAAAACACCCAACAGTACATTGATGAGCTCACTTATAAAATTATAGGATGCGCCATTGAAGTACATAAGCAGTTAGGACCCGGTTTATTAGAAAGTGTATATGAACAATGTTTTATAAGAGAGCTATCATTGCAGGGACTTAATTATAAAACGCAAATATGGATCCCTTTGTTTTATAAGGGTTTACGGCTTGAAACGCAGTTAAGATTAGATGTTTTAGTGGAAGACCTGATATTAGTAGAGCTCAAGGCTGTTGAATATTTGATAGCTATACACGATGCGAAATTATTGACCTACATGAAGCTGATGAACCGGCCTAAAGGGATACTGATTAATTTTAATTGTACTAACATATTTAAAGAAGGACAAAAGACTTTTGTAAATCAATTATACGCTGACCTGCCATATGAATAGTTTTGATAACACCGGGAGGAAAAGCGATGTATCTTTCAATTAACGAAGAAAAAAATACCCGGGAATGAGGCATTCTTAATTTCCGGGTATAAAATAAAGTTATGACTCAAAAAGAATTGCATAACCAGCGGCTGATTAATGAGGCCAATCATGAAACCCTGCGTTTTGTAACGCGCAGGCATTTCTTAAAAGACAGCATTACCGGTTTAGGCGCCATGGCGTTTGGCTCATTATTAAGCGGTTGCGATTTCTGGAGTTCAAAAGGAACCGGTGTAAATGCTTTTGACAGCAATAATCCATTAGCGGCACATCCTCCCATGTTCCCCGGAAAAGCAAAATCCGTGATCTATCTGCATATGGCGGGAGCTCCATCTCAATTGGAAATGTTTGATTATAAGCCCGACCTTATGAAATTGGATGGATTGGAATGCCCGCAGTCTTTGCTTGAGGGGAAGCGCTTTGCCTTTATCAGGGGAGTACCCAAAATGCTGGGACCGCAGGCACATTTTGAGCAACGCGGACAAAGCGGTGCATGGGTGTCGGATAATTTACCGCACTTTGCGACAGTAGCCGATGAAGTGAGTTTTTTAAAAGCGGTTAAAACAGACCAGTTTAATCATGCCCCTGCGCAACTGCTCATGCATACGGGTGGAGCACGTTTGGGCCGGCCAAGTATGGGCTCATGGGTAAGTTATGGCTTGGGAACAGAGAACAGCAACCTGCCCGGTTTTGTTGTACTTACTTCGGGTGGTAAAAATCCTGATGCGGGAAAAAGTGTTTGGGGAAGCGGTTTCCTGCCTTCCGTTTACCAGGGTGTGCAGTGCCGCTCCGAAGGTGATCCAGTACTTTTTATTAATAATCCGGAAGGGATAGATAAAGACATTCGCAAAGCATCTATTGAAGCCATCAACAAGGTAAACCAGCAATCGTATGAAGAGTTTAAAGATCCTGAAATATTATCGCGGATATCCCAATATGAGATGGCTTATAAAATGCAGATGTCGGTACCCGAAGCAATGGATATAAGTGATGAACCTGAGTATATACATAAAATGTATGGCACTAAGCCCGGCAGAACAAGTTTTGCCAATAATGTGTTACTGGCGAGAAAATTAGTGGAGAAAGGGGTGCGGTATGTACAGCTTTTCGATTGGGGCTGGGATTCGCATGGCACAAGCCCGGCCGATTGCTTAGAAATAGGGTTGATCAACAAATGCCGCTCTATAGACCGTCCTATAACCGCATTGTTACTCGATCTTAAACAAAGAGGCTTGCTGGAGGAAACATTGGTGGTATGGGGCGGAGAGTTTGGTCGCACACCGATGCAGGAAAACAGGGATGGCAAAGAAATGCCTTTTAAGGGTAGAGATCACCACGCCGAGGCATTTACCATGTGGATGGCAGGAGGTGGTATAAAAAAGGGTTTCAGCTATGGAGAAACAGATGAGATAGGCTATAGTGCCAGGAGTGGAAAAGTAGAACCCAATGATATACAGGCTACCGTATTGAACCAGTTGGGTTTCGACCATGAAAAATTTGTTTACGAGTTCCAGGGACGGCCATTCCGTTTAACAGATGTAAGCGGAAGAGTGATAAGGGAAATTGTAGCATAAAACTATTTACTGTGATACTCTGATCAATAAAAATATTACTCCGCAGCTTTTATGATACTACTCAGCATTTCCGGTTTCTTCGGTCGTTTTCATCCCTTACTCGTGCATTTGCCTATTGGCATTTTATTATTGGGTGTTGTACTGCACTGGCTCAGCCGCAAACAACAATTCAGCACTATCCGCCCGGCGGTAAGCGTTACTTTATTACTGGGCGCCATAAGCGCTGTATTGTCCTGTATCAGTGGCTGGTTATTGGCCGCCGGAGGTGAGTATGATGCAACTGTATTAGACCGGCACCGGTGGATGGGTATAGGTGTTGCCGTAATCGCTATATTGTATTATGTATTATATACTGAAAGATTTTCGTTCCGGTTTCATCCGGCGCTCCCTTACATACTTTCCGTGGCCTTGTTTATACTGATCACCTTTACGGGGCACCTGGGTGGAACGCTTACTCACGGTGAGGGATACCTTACACAGGATATAGGAGAACCGGATGACATAAAGGAAGTAAAAAAAATTATTCCCAATGTGCAGGAAGCTATGCTGTATAATGATATTATACAGCCTGTACTACAAAACAAATGCTATAGCTGTCATGGCCCGTCAAAACAGAAGGGCAAATTGCGTTTGGATAGCAAAGAAACGATTGCAAAAGGCGGAGAAGATGGCAAGGTGCTGGTAGCGGGGAAAAGTGCCGAAAGTGAATTGTATAAAAGGATAACCCTCGACTTGCTTGAAAAGAAACATATGCCCCCTAAAGGTAAGTCGCAGCCTTCGGAAGCGGAGATCGCTTTGATCCATTGGTGGATCAGTACCGGCGCCAGTTTTAACCAGCCGGTAAAAGCCCTGCCGCAGAATGAGAAAATAAAGCCGCTGCTTATTGCGCTGCAGAGTGATCATCTGCAGCCGCCATCAAAGCCCGAAGTACCTGAAGTGCCTGTAGCGGAAGCTCCCGCTCAGGCGGTGAACAAATTAAAAGAAATGGGCGTTACCGTTGTTCCGGTATCAACGGGCAGCAACTATCTTTCTGTTAATTTTTTGGATTCAAAAAAGATTGGTGACAATGAAGTGAAGCTGCTGGAGCCACTTGCACCGCAGTTGGTTTGGTTAAAATTGGGTGGTACATCCGTTAGCGACAATGCGATGGCTACTATTGGTAAATTGCCTGTTTTAATTAAGCTGAGTTTGGATAATACCGGAATATCAGACAAAGGCCTCGCTATGCTGCAATCATTATCAAAATTGCAGTACCTGAATGTTGTGGGAGTAAAAATTACTGCCCAGGGCTTGCAGTCTTTAAAAAATCTGCCGGAATTGCAAACGCTTTATTTGTATAAAACGGATATAAACAATGCCGACTGGCTATCACTGAAACAGTCCTTTCCGAAAGCTGTACTGGATACAGGTGGGTATGCATTGCCTTTGCTGGAAGGAGATACTACACTGGTTACGCAAAACAAGTAAGTAAGCACTGGTAAAAATTACCTTGCATTTGCGAGGTCAATCAGTTTGTTGATATCGGTAATAAATATTTTTCTGCCTTTTGTTTCAACCATTCCTGCTTCTTTAAATTCTCTCAGCACTCTTATTACGTTTTCCCGGGCAGTGCCTGCAAGGCTGGCCAAATCATCTCTCGACATATTGATTTCTACAGCCATACCGGGCTCAAAATTTACCTTGTATTTTTCCCGCAATACGATCAACTGCAATGCCAGTCTTTCGCGTACCGAATTTTGAGCAAATAAGGTAATACTGTTGGCCAATACAGCAAACTCATGACTGAGCGTTTTCAGCAACCGGTTGTTGAGAATGGAGGATTGCTCTAAACAGGCTAAAAAGTCTTCCTTTGGTATAAAGGCAATGGTGCTTTCTTCCAGCGTTGCGGCCGAATCGGGATAGCGGTATTCCGATAAAATAGCGTGGTACCCGAGAAGCTCTCCGGTGTTGGCCACATAAATAATCTGCTCCCGGCTGTTCTTATCTGTTTTGTATTTTTTAACCTTGCCTTCAACAATATAATATATGCCCGATGGGTAGCCACCTTCCCTAAAAAGGACCTCTCCCTTTTTGTATATATGTTCGCTTTTATGAGCCATGAGCCGCTCAAAGTCCGGAATGGGAAGATCAGCCAAAATAGATTCGCTTTTGAAATCCCATTTGTCTATTGGAAAAATGTCCCGTATACTCATGATTGCACAAAACTACCTTTAAAAATATTGATATTAATCACTTTCGGGGGTGATAAGTTTTACCGCATAAAGAAAAATTGATATGTAATTTTGCATCCGGCTTTGGATGTTTTCCGAACATGCAGGATTGTGAATATCAGGTTAAAGATCTTATAAAGCACGCCGATTTCGCGTATAATCAGAACCTCAATGCCGCTTCGGGAAATCCGCTACACAGTGTATATGGCCAATATGCCAGTATCAATATTGTCATTTAAAGCTTAATACAACCATGTATGTAAATGAAAAAAAATTGCCGGCTAACAGGTACTTCACTTCCGATAGTAACTTTAATACTATTTACCCGGAACGGATCCGCTCGCTGGCTGTGAGGCATTGGACTCCTTTAAACGTAGCCCGGAGGGCATCTTTTTTTTTAGCTTCGGAAAATGGCGCCCGTATACTTGATATTGGCAGTGGGGTGGGCAAATTTTGTTTAGCCGGGGCTTATTATTCTCCCGGCGCACATTTTTATGGTGTTGAGCAACGCAAAGACCTGGTAACCTATGCACAGGCTGCAGCGAACGTGCTGGGTTTGCAGAATGTTTCTTTTATTCATGGAAATTTTACCCAACTGGATTTGCGCAATTACGATCATTTCTACTTTTATAATTCCTTTTATGAAAACCTGGCAGGCACCGACAAAATAGATGAGCGCATTGTATACTCCGGGGAATTGTATAATTATTATAACCGTTACTTGTATAAGCAACTGGAGCAAATGCCGGCAGCAACAAGATTGGCTACATTTTACAGCCTCGAGGATGAAGTACCAGGGGATTACCATATTGTGGGTTCGGAAATGGATAACCTTCTGAAATTCTGGATTAAAATATAACCTCCAAAACCATTGTAATATGATGGTATGTATGGATGAACTCCGCGCTAAACTGAACAAGCAAATATTGTCTTCTGCTACACAGCAATCTGTAAAACTTGTTATTGATGAAGCGCTTGATAATTTAAACAGGCATAAAATACCTGCTAATACATTTTCGGGGTTTATCCGTAAGATGATTTGTGATTTAGATCTTTATGATCCCTTAAGCAAAACGCGCACGCAATGGAGCAACATAAAAATAGCACGTATGCATTTTTTACAGATCCAATGGGAACTGAAAATTGAAACCGGGATGAAATAATAATAATAATAATAATAATAATAATAAGGAACAGTAAAGTATGTTTAGACCTAAATTGTTGGATACCTTAAAAAACTATAGCAGGCAGCAGTTTGTTAAGGATGTGATGGCCGGTTTAATAGTGGGTGTTGTGGCATTGCCGCTTGCTATTGCGTTTGCCATAGCTTCAGGTGTGTCGCCGGAAAAGGGGTTGTATACTGCGGTTATCGCGGGTTTTATTATTTCTGCACTGGGGGGCAGCAAGGTTCAAATTGGCGGTCCAACCGGCGCATTCATTGTAATCGTATATGGCATTGTTCAGCAATTTGGCATTAATGGCTTAATTATTGCCACTTTTATTGCTGGGGTAATTCTTATCATTATGGGTATCGCCCGTTTGGGCGCCATCATTAAATTTATACCCTATCCTTTAATTGTAGGATTTACCAGTGGCATCGCCCTTATCATTTTTTCGTCGCAGATAAAAGATTTTTTTGGATTGAAGATGGGCGAAATTCCCGCTGATTTTACAGATAAATGGCAAAGTTATATTGGGAGTTTTCAAACGGTTAATATATATGCATTTTTAATTGCGGCAGGCACAGTTGCCATTATTGTTTTATGGCCAAAGGTTACCCTTAAAATACCCGGATCATTGATTGCCCTTTTGGTTACAACTGCTGTTGTGCAACTATTGCATCTGCCTGTAGAAACCATTGGCAGCCGCTTCGGCAGCATTTCTTCTTCTTTTCCTTCGCCTGTAATTCCCGATCTTGATTTCGGCACGGTTCAGAAGCTGATCGCACCCGCTTTTACCATCGCTTTACTGGGCGGTATTGAATCTTTATTATCGGCCGTCGTGGCCGACGGAATGATCGGGGGGAATCACAGGTCCAATACCGAACTCATAGCGCAGGGCACAGCCAATATCTTCTCCTCCATTTTTGGCGGTATACCCGCTACCGGCGCTATAGCCCGTACGGCAACCAACGTCAAAAACGGCGGACGTACGCCAGTGGCAGGCATCGTGCATGCATTAACGTTATTGCTGATCATATTGTTTATAGGCAAATGGGCAGCCCTGATACCCATGGCTGCTTTGGCCGGCATACTGGTAATTGTGGCTTATAACATGAGTGAATGGGAGAACTTTATTTCAGTAGCAAAAGGCCCGCGTGGCGATACCGCGGTATTGTTTACTACTTTTTTTCTTACCGTGTTGGTTGATCTCACCGTAGCTATTGAAATAGGCATGGTGCTGGCTGTATTCCTGTTTATGAGAAATATGATAAAGTTTACAGATGTAAATATTCTCACCGATAATAACACAGATCGGGGAGAAGAACGCGATAAAGACGCAGTAAGCAATTACACTATTCCGAAAGATGTTGAAGTATTTGAAATAAACGGGCCCTTGTTTTTTGGCGCCGCCTATAAATTTAAAGATGCTATAAAGTTTATCAAGAAGCCACCCAAAGTATTCATCATCCGAATGCGGCACGTACCCATTATTGACGCTACGGGAATCAGAACCCTGCGTGAGATTTATAAAGAATCTAAAAATCGGGGCACAAAATTAATCCTTTCGGAAGTGCATAGTAAACAAGTGCTGGATGAACTGAGAGCTGCACGTTTGTTATTTGCTGTTGGTAAGGCCAATGTAACAGATTCTTTTGAGCAAGCGCTGAAAAGGAGCAATATGGTGATAAATGGTGGATAGTAGATAGTGAGGGTGAAAAGTGAAAAGTGAGAGAAACTGAGCGTATGTATTCGCTAACGGCTGATAGCTCATTGCCGACAGCGATAAACCGGAAGTGAAAGCTATACCATCACTGTTTTTTAAGCTTATCCTTAAATATTTTTTCAAATTTTTCGAGCTTGGGCCTGATCACATACTGGCAGTAAGGTGCTTTGCCATTGAGCTTAAAGTAATTCTGATGATAGTTTTCCGCTATGTAGAAATTTTTAAACGGTTCAATGGCCGTTACCACGGGATTGGGCCACGCGCCGCTTTTATCCAGTTCGGTTTTATAAGCTTCGGCTTTTTCTTTCTGGGTATTATCGTGATAAAAGATCACGCTGCGGTACTGCGGTCCCACGTCGTTACCCTGCCTGTTTAAAGTGGTGGGATCGTGTGTTTTCCAGAACACTTCCAGTAATTCATCGAAACTGATAATGGTGGGATCATACACAATTTGCAGCGCTTCGGCATGGCCGGTATTCTTTTCACAAACCTGCTCATAGGTGGGGTTGGCCACATGTCCGCCACTGTAGCCGCTGGTTACTTTTTTAACACCTTCTAATTGCTGAAAAACGGCTTCTGTGCACCAGAAACAGCCGTTTGCAAAAGTAGCAACTGCCGTATGGGCATCCGTAGTAATTGCAGCAGGATGAATTGTAGTATCGTTGCTCATATTATTTGTTTTTGGGGAACTGCTTTTTGCACCGCAGGAAAACAATGCGGTTGCCGGGATCATTCCAAGGATCAGAAAAAGGTATTTCATCGCTTAACATTTACGAATGATAAATATTATGCTAACCAGAACGCAAGTTACTGAATACGGCAAAGAATGAAGGCAGTAAGCGGGTAGCGGAGACGTTAAATTTTGTTAAAGAAGAGTTGCGGGTGCTTTGTTCGGCTATACTGCTAAAGCTGGACTTGATTACCACAGCCTGTCACCCTGACGAAGGATGGGTCTGCCTTCGCTACAATCAATCAACACAGATGCTTCGTTCCCCGCCGCGGCGGGCAGGCTCGCATGACAATACAGGGGGTGCAGATGCTTCGTGCCTAAACATGTCCGAATGTTCCGTGCGGGCACAAACCATCGGGAGCCCAAAGCTGACTGCCCACCGCCCATAGCCCGCCGCTGATAGCTCACAGCCTCCATAAAATACATTTCCGCTTACCTTTGCAAATCTTAAAAAGAAGCAGTACAAAATGAAACTCTTTCCGGAATCGGCTTTGATGCAATTGGAATTTGATAAAGTGAAAGCATTGCTTACAGCGCATTGCCAAACCGCCTATGCCAAAAACAAAGCGGAGCAATTGCGTATTCATACCCGGCTAACGTATATAGAACCGGAACTGCAGCAAACCAACGAATATAAATTGCTGCTGCAGAACGGAGTTTATTTTCCCAATGATGTTATTTTGAATTTAACCAGTGAGTTACAACTATTGGGCATTTCCGGGGCGGTATTGAATGAGGAGCAATTGGTAAACATCCGAAAGCTGGCAGATGCCATGAAGCAGGTTTTTCACTGGTTTGATGCGGAAAGAAAGATTGCTTATCCCACCTTGTTACGGGTTATTGCCGACAGTTATTACGAAAAGGCGATCATCCTGCTTATTGATGATGTGCTGGATGAATATGGTAATGTAAAAGACAATGCCTCCAAAGAACTGGCGCAGATAAGAATGAGTTTGGCACGCAAGCGGAGCGAACTGCGCCGGGCGTTCGACAGGGTAGTGGCCAAATGGAATAAAAGCGGGTATGTATCGGATATAGAAGAAGCGTTCTTAAACGGAAGACGGGTTATTGCGGTTCATGCCGAGTACAAAAGACAGGTGAAAGGCATTTTGCTGGGTGAAAGCGATACGCGTAAAACATCATTTATTGAGCCGGAAGAAACGATTGAACTGAACAACGATGTATTTACCCTGGAGCACGATGAAAGCCGCGAAGTGTACCGGGTGCTCAGGGAATTAACTAAGCAGCTTTCGGTATATGCTCTTTTGCTGAAAGATTATCATGGCATTGTGGGTGAATATGATTTCATTCGCGCCAAGGCAAAATTAGCGGCGGATATGAACGGCAGTTACCCTGTTGTACAGGACAAAGCGCATGTGCATCTTATCCAGGCCTTTCATCCTTTATTGTATCTCTACAATCAAAGATCGGGTAAGCCGGTTATGCCCGTAACGCTTACGCTTGATGAAAAAAGCCGCATACTCGTTATATCCGGACCCAATGCAGGTGGTAAAACCGTTACGCTAAAAACCGTTGGACTTTTGCAAATGATGCTGCAAAGCGGCCTGCTGGTTCCTGTGCACCCGCATTCGCAAATGGGGATCTTTAAACAACTGATGATCCATATCGGCGATACCCAGAGCCTGGAATTTGAACTGAGCACTTATAGTTCGCATTTGAAGAACATGAAGTACCTCATCGAAAATGCCAACGGGCGCACCCTGTTCTTTATTGATGAACTGGGCAGCGGCAGCGACCCGCACCTTGGTGGCGCTTTTGCCGAGGTAATATTGGAAGAACTGGCGAAGAAGCATGCTTTTGGAATTGTAACCACCCATTATCTTAACCTTAAAGTAATGGCCAATAAAACGCCAGGCATTGTGAACGGGGCGATGGCCTTTGATGAAAAAAATCTTTTGCCCTTATATAAACTGATCATTGGCAAACCAGGAAGTTCTTATACTTTTTCGATTGCTGAAAGAATTGGTATGGATCCTCAACTGATTGAAAGAGCCAAAACCATGGTGGCGGAAGACCATTTCAGCTTAGATAAACTATTGAACCGGGCAGAGCAGGATGTTCGCCGGCTGGAACAAAAAGAAAAGGAATTAAACAAGCTGCTGAAAGAAAATGAAAAGCTAAAAAAAGACATGGAGCATACGCTGCAGCGCGAAAAACACCAGCAGCAGGTAGAGTTGCTGAAACAACAGAACAAAATAAATGAAGAGCGAATTGCTTACCTGAAAGATATGGAGCGCAAGCTAAAGCAGATTGTGTTTGACTGGCGAAGGATGGAAAACCAGGAAGACAAAACTGTTTTGATGAAACAGATGCATGCCATGCTGTTTAAACAAAAAGAAAAGCAGGTAAAGGAGAAGGCAAAGAAAAAATTCGATTCAAAATACATTGAAACGGGAGGTGAAGTAAAACCGGGTGTAAAAGTGCGGATGACCCAGAATAACCAGATCGGTACGGTAAAAGAAATACGAGATAAAAAAGCGATTGTGCAGTTGGGTGTTATTCCTATTACAGTTGAATTAAAGAATTTAATTGTAGTTCAGGAAAAAGAGATGGGAGATGAGAAAAAGGTATGAGGGTGAAGGTTGCAGGTTGCAAGGTACAGGGTACAGGTTGCAGGGTACAAGTGTGTTCAAATCCGGCAGAAGCTGTTAGATTCAGCCTTGGGCTATGAGCAAATTCACCTCAAAGCTGATAGCCGGCTGCTGATTGCCCGCTAATGACTGATAACCGGAATACCATCCCAACAATAAACCACAAACGATAAACTATCAATATTATATTTATCTTTAAGCTTCAGTACTAACAGGTGCTGACAATGTCCCCTAAATCCTGTAGCCTGTCCAATTTTTATGAAGAAAGCCTGGTTGATTGTTTTAACCGTTATTGTTGCATCCTGGGTGGCGTTGTTTGCCTTTTCTACTTCTTCATTAAAAACCACGATAACCGCTCAGCAGGGTTTGCTTGACCTGGGCGACCAGGATTTCTCTTTTGAAAATATCAATATTTCCGGACAATGGGAGTTTTACTGGGAGCAGTTATTGCTTCCGGGTGAGGAAGTAAACCATCGCAGTTTTGCAGCCTTTCCTTCCCTATGGAATAAAATTGAGGTTAACGGCAAGTCACTTCCATCTGTGGGGTATGCTACGTATAAACTGAAAATAATTCTTCCGCATTCTGCTCCTTTGCCGGCCTTGCGTATTCCGGATATATACAGCAGCTACCGGTTATATATAAACGATAGCTTGGCTGTGGAAAACGGAAAACCTGCTTCCAAAAAAGAAGAAGCCAAACCTTTTTGGTCGGAGCGGATTGTATTGCTTCCTCAGCACACCGATACCCTAAACCTGCTGATGCATGTAGCCAATTTCTGGCACTCCAAAGGAGGTCCCCATAAACCCGTTGTGCTGGGTAGTTTTGAGCAAATATCCCGGCAGAATAAGATAGACTGGGGCCTGGATATTATTACAACCGGCTTTATCCTGATGAGCGGTTTTCTTTTTTTTGGACTGTACCTGTTTGCTAAAAGCGATAAGCCTATTCTTTATTTTGCATTGTTTTGCTTCACTTACAGCTACCGCATTATTGGCACAGGGCCTTATTTGTTGTATTCTTTGGTTCCGCAGGTAAACTGGTTTGTAACGTTAAGAATTGAATATTTGTCCCTCGTGCTAAGCTGTACCTGCCTGTTTCAGTATATCCGCTATCTGTATCCGCAGGAAACAAGTAAAGTTTTGGTAAGCGTGCTGCTTTGGATAAGTGCGCTGTACAGTTTGATCATTATTACAGCACCTGTGCACCTGTTCAGTGCTGTTATGCCCTTGTACCTTATTGTTTTGTTTTTTTACCTCGGCTATGCTTTTTACGTTTTTATAACAGCGTATATACACAAACGAAATGACTCTGATTTTGCGCTTTTGAGTGCCTGTGTTGCTTTTGTACTGTTTCTTTTCCTGAACCTGCATTATTTTAAGCTGGCGCCGGTTACAAAAGTAATGATCTGCTCCGGCTATATTCTTTTCCTTTTTTTACAGGCCATTATTCTTTCTTCCCGTTTTGCATATACACTCAGTTACGCTGCACAGCAGGCGCAGTTGGGTGTAAAAGCAAAATCCGAATTCCTTTCTACCATGTCCCACGAAATCAGGACGCCGTTGAATGCCATCATCGGGCTCGTTCATATTTTATTGAAAGGAAAACCTTCTTCATCCCAGAAAGAAACGCTTGAAGTGGTTTTGTTTTCGGCCAACAACCTGCTGGTGCTGGTTAATGATATTCTGGACTACAGTAAGCTGGAGGAGAATAAGATGAAGCTCGAGAAAATAGGAATGAACCTGCGTGAAATTGGTGAGAATATTCTTAAAGGCGCACAAAGCTTTGCCGATAGCAAAAAAATAAAGCTGGAATATGAATTTGATAAGAACATACCTGATCAGATGCTGGGCGATCCGACACGCATAACGCAGGTTATTACAAATCTTGTGCACAATGCCATAAAATTTACGGATGAAGGATGGGTAAGATTATCGCTGGATGCAGAAAAAGTGGAGAACCATCATGCTACTATAACCATATCGGTTAAAGATTCTGGCATTGGTATATTCCCGGATGAACAGAAAATAATTTTTAAAAGATTTACACAGGCCGATTCTTCTACTTCAAGAAAGTATGGAGGAACAGGCCTGGGGCTTGCCATTAGCAGAAAAATATTGGCTTTGCATAATGCGGAACTGCAGCTTAGCAGCGAGCCGGGGAGGGGTTCAACTTTTTGGTTTACATTATCTTTTCCGGTAACTACAGTAAAAAAAGTCACTTCGCCTGGTTTGACCGGGATGGATAAACCATTGCGCAATGTTTCTATATTAATTGCAGAAGATAATGCATTGAATGTAATGATAGCCCGTACCATACTCGAAGATTTTGGCGCGGTGGTTGATGTTGTCACCAATGGCCAACAGGCACTTCAAAAATTCGATGCTGCTGTTCATCATATTGTGCTTATGGATTTGAATATGCCGGAAATGGATGGATTTGAAGCAACAAAACAATTAAGAAGCAGGGGTATTACCGTGCCTGTGATTGCTTTAACCGCTATTTTACCTGCGGAGATTGCCGGCAAGGTAAAGTTTGCCGGATTTACAGATATTATCGTAAAACCTTTTGATCCGGATGGGCTGTGCAGAACTGTTCTTAAATACAGGAGGAAGGTGTGAGGTTTCAGGGTGCAGGTCTCATGTTGCGGGGACGATTCGACTTTTGTACTCACTAATTTGCCTGCAACTTATAGTTGAGGCTGCCTTGTGCATGTAACCTGCAACTTGTAACCATTCCTATATTTTTCACACTTCCACACTTCCACATTTTCCATATTCATCCTATCTCCACCCGCCTATTCAGTCGGGCAGGCATTCATCAATGTTTCCAGTAACTGCTCGTCACGGATAAGGCGCGCACACTTAAAATGTTTTTCGGGGCATTGCCGTAAACCGTGCAGCCCGCATGGCCGGCAATACAGCGGTTCCTGAATTTCAACGATGTACTTTTTGTCAGACAACGGCCCATAGCCAAATGCAGGTATAGTAGAGCAATATACAACTGTAACCGGCGCGTTCATGGCAGATGCAAAATGCATAGGCGCGGAGTCATTTACATAATTCATAACGGCATCCTGCATAAGCGCAGCGGACTGCAAAAAATTCAACTGGCCGGCAAGTGATATTAAGTTTTTTTTCTTCGATTTTTGCTGAATCCCTTCACAAAGCCTGCCTTCTCCAGGCGCTCCTAAAAGATAAACAATGTATTGAGGAGGTAGTTTATCAATAAAACTTATCCATTTGTCTGCGGGATATTGTTTGGTAAACCAAACAGATGCCGGCGCTACACAGATATACGGTAAAGACTTTAAGGGTTGTACAGCATCCCTGTCGTGTTGCGAAGGGTACAGACGGGGTTTATAAATGGAGTTATCCGTAAAAGACTGTATAAGACTAAGGTTTCGTTCAATTTCATGTGGTGTTGTAGTTTCACCGCCCATGTTGTGTTTTACGCTGATATCAAATGCAGCACTGAAAGGATTTTTATCAAAGCCGATCTTTTGCTTTGCTTTGGAAAAAGCAGTAAGCAATCCTGTTGCTCCAAACCGTTGTACATTGATAACCTTATCGTACCTTTTTTTCCTGATCAGCCAGAGAAGGCGCCATAAGGTTTTGTATTTTCCGCTCTTCTTGTCCCATACCAATACCTCATTCAGGTAAGGATGTCCTTTCAGTAATCCTTCATTGCCCTTTCTCAATAAAAAATCAATTTGTGCATCCGGGAAAAAGACATGCAACTTTTCTATGAGGCATGCAGATAATACTACATCTCCAATAAAAGCGGTTTGTATAATGAGGATCTTCATAAAATGTCTATACTGATGGATTGATCCGTTAGCTCATCGGTTATTATTCACCCACACTTACTTCTTACTACTTACCCCGTCCGAACGGTGTTCAGCCGGGCGGGCACTTACCACTCACTTCCTCAGCACCGTTACCGTTCCGTCGTCATTCCAGCGTATTAGCGCCGAAGGTTGTGCAATGCTGGTATCGTTCCGGCGGTATTCTACTACATAATCTGCCGCTTTGGTTATTGCCGGATCAATAGCACTAAACAAGGCGGGAGTTGGTTGTCCTGAAATATTGGCTGAAGTGGACACCAGTGGCTTTCTCAATCGCTTAATGAGGTGCCTGCAAAATTCATCCTTCACTATTCTTATGGCGATGCTTCCGTCGGACGCTATTAAATTGGGCGCCATGCCTACAGCGCCATTGTAAATTACGGTAGTTGGTTTACTGGTTTCTTCAAGGTAATCAAATACCCTTAAATCGGGTTGGGCCACGTATTTTATCACATCCCTTTCTTCCGTTAGTAAAACGATCATGGATTTGCTTTCTTCCCTTTGCTTTATCCGGTAAATTTTTTGTACCGCCAGGGGGTTCGTGGCATCGCAACCCAGCCCCCAAACCGTATCCGTGGGATATAATATTACCCCTCCCGCCTGCAAAACCTGTAAACAATGCTCCACATCTGCTGTAAAATTCATGCTGCAAAAATAGTGAGGCTTTGCAAAAGCAAACGGGTTATGTTTGCAAAAAAAAGAACAGCATGACAGACTTACAAAATCTTATTGCACAAGCCTGGCAAAACAGGGAGTTATTAAAAGATGAGATTTATATTGAAGCGGTAAAATCGGTAATTGAAGATATAGACAAGGGCAGGCTGCGCACCGCATCGCCCTCCGAAAACGGGTGGGTAGTGAACGAATGGGTGAAGCAGGCCATCCTCATGTACTTTGCAATTCAATCCATGCAAACATGGACTACCGGTCCGCTTGAATTTCATGATAAAATGTTGCTGAAAAGCGGCTACAGGGAACTGGGTGTACGTGCCGTACCGCATGCGGTGGCAAGGTATGGCGCGTTTATTGCGCGCAATGTAGTGCTCATGCCATCTTACGTAAATATAGGCGCTTATGTTGATGAAGGAACGATGGTGGATACCTGGGCAACGGTAGGCAGTTGCGCGCAAATTGGCAAAGGTGTACACCTGAGCGGTGGGGTAGGTATTGGTGGTGTGCTGGAGCCTTTGCAGGCCAGCCCGGTAATTGTGGAAGATGGCGCCTTTATTGGGAGCCGCTGTATTGTGGTAGAGGGTGTAATGGTTGAAAAGGAAGCGGTGCTTGGCGCCAACGTAGTATTAACCAAAAGCACTAAAATTATTGATGTAAGCGGCAGTGAGCCGGTTGAATACAAGGGCAGGATACCGGCGCGCAGTGTGGTGATACCCGGAACCTATAATAAAAAATTTCCTGCGGGAGAATATGGTGTGAGCTGCGCTTTGATCATCGGGCAACGTAAGACCAGCACCGATCTTAAAACCAGCCTGAACGATGCATTAAGAGATTTTAATGTAAGCGTGTAGGAATGTGAAAGGAAAGAGGGTAGAGGTGAAAGGAATTTGCAGGCAAACAGGAGTTCCTCATTTTCTCTTCTTATCTTTCTCCTCTCGCCTTTCACGTCTCACTTTTTCCCACCCACCTGTGTCAATGAGCAATGAACAGAAATACCGGGTAACGCTGGCGGGATTTATTATTACCTTTTCGGGGGCGATATTGTTTTCCACCAAAGCGATTATTGTAAAGCTGGCGTTTAAGCATACCGGCATGAATGCCTTATCGTTGCTGGCGCTGCGTATGCTTTTTTCGCTTCCTTTTTATGTAGGCGCTGCATGGATGGCCGCCAGGTCAAAAGATGCTTTACCACTCACCGGCAGGCAATGGGCCGCCGTTATTTTCCTGGGCTTGTTTGGATACTACCTCAGCAGTTTATTTGATTTTGTGGGGTTGCAATATGTAACTGCCGGACTGGAAAGGCTTATTCTTTTTTTGTATCCTACTTTTGCTGTGCTGATCAACGGGCTTATTTTTAAACAACAGGTTAGCCGGCTGCAAAAAATGGCATTGCTGCTTACCTATGCTGGTGTTGCCTTTGCTTACTGGGGAGAATTGCGTATAGATATTGATAATCCTGATTTTTTGTGGGGGAGCTTTCTCATTTTTTTATGTTCTCTTACTTTCGCGGCATATATAGCAGGAAGCGGTAAAGTTATTCCAAAAGTGGGCGCAACCAGATTTACCGCCTATGCGATGCTGGCGGCTACCGGTGGCGTTTTTGTTCATTTTGCACTGGCGGGGCGTATGCCCGCGGAAGGATTTTCGGGTATCCATTGGGGGTATGGATTACTGCTGGCCATTGTGGCAACGGTTTTACCCAGTTTTATGATTTCGGGTGGCATGAAAAGGATTGGTTCCAGTAATGTGGCCATCATATCGGCAATTGGTCCCGTTTCTACCATTGTGCAGGCCTATTTTATTTTAGATGAGCCCCTGTTTATGGAACAAATCGTGGGAACTGTACTGGTTATCGCAGGTGTGCTGCTGATTGGCTGGCGGTCATCAAAAAATGTAGAATAGAAATAATTATTCCCCTTATATTTGCAGCCCGTAATTTATGCCCGGGTGGCGAAACTGGTAGACGCACTGTCTTCAGGTGGCAGCGTTCGAAAGGATGTGCTGGTTCGAATCCAGTCCCGGGCACTCAGAAACCCCTTTAAATCGTTGATTTTCAGGGGTTTCTAATTTTTAACACGCTTTTTTTTGCCACTTTTTTACGCTTATTTTCACTGTTTTGTTCCCTTAAATCACCCACAGTTGTTCCCACACTTTTGGTGTCTTGTTTGTGGCATAGCCCATAAACAAAATTACTATGATTATAGAGGAAAGACTATCTGCCAACGGAAAGAAAATTTACTACCGGTTTGTATGGGGACGTAGTTCAAGTGATAGAATGAGCGCGGGCATTTTTACCTACGCCAAACCCAAATCACAAATTGAAAAAGCACACAACAAGGAATCGCTGACAATCCTGGAATTAAAGCGATCTCAACTTGTCTTAGATCGTCAGTCCATTGGAACCGGCTACATCCCGGCCCACCGGTACAAACACAACTTCCTGGAATTCTTTGAAGAGTTCACTAAAAAGAATCTGCGTAAAGGAAAAAGACACCTGCAATGCAGTTTCAATCATTTCAAAACCTTTATAGGAAAAAAACAGCTTGCCCCAATTGAGGTAACAGAAGAGCTATGCCAGCGGTATAGAAATTATCTACTCGGGAAATTTAACGGTGATACACCGATGAATTATTTTTCCGAGTTCAAGCGGATGATCCGTGCAGCTACCAAGCAGGGCTATTTTCGCATCAATCCGGTAGATGAAATAAAAGCCAAGGCAGGTAAAAAACGGAAATTAAAGCAACACCTGGAAGTAGAAGAATACCTCAAGTTATTAAGAACGCCTTGTTTGAACGAGGAAGTACGGGAAGGATATATTGTTTGCTGTTATACCGCATTAAGATGGGTGGATATTAAACTCCTGGACTGGTCAGATATAGGCGCGGATACTATTAAAACCCGGCTTATACAGGCAAAAACAGGAGAACCTGTTGTGCTCACCATGCATCCAATTGCGAAAGCCATTCTTGACAAAAGGAAAGCAAGATTTCAGGAAGAGAAACCAACAGGAAAAGTATTTAAACTTCCCACAGCGGATGGCGCTAATAAAATTCTGACGGCATGGGTCAACATTGCTGGCATTGATAAATACATCACATGGAGTTCGGCAAGACTCAGTTTTTCTATCCTTCTTCAGGATGAAAGAGTAGACATTGCTACCGTTGCCCTGTTACTTGGACATACTTCCACCAGGTATGTGGAAATTACTTATAAAAGGCATCGTCCTAAAGATCAGGAAGCTGTAATTGCCAAGTTGCCTTCCCCTGAAAAAATGGAGCTGCCTCCTGAAGTGATATTCAAATAATAAAAATGCCGGATCAAAAGCCGGCATTTTTATTTGTGTTCTTTTTATTATAATAGGTGTTTCTTTAGCGCTTTCTCGATTAAAGATTCTCCACCTGACATCATCAGGTCCAGCTCTTCCCTTTTGAAATACCCGCTACTATTTTTGTATACGCCAAACTCATCACATTTTTTTGCCAGTTGAGTCCGGCCAAGATTGCAATAAATCAATGCCTCTTCCGGCTTTAAATAAGGTTTATGGCAAATAGCTATAGCTTTCATTATAGCTAATTCGTTTCTCCTGATCATATTACTCAATATTTTTAAAAGAACGGATTGAAAATGCCAGGGATAAACTGATCATATTATTTTAGTTCGAAATAAGGTTATCCCTATTTCAAAGCTTCACTGTTAAATATTCTGGAGCTATCCAAACCATACTTCCGGATATTAGCTTTTAAATCCATCCACAATTGGATATTATAATCAGCAAGATCCATTATTTCTTCAACCGTTAACTTATGTGGGTTAGATGGTGTGGCGAGCGGCTTTTCAACCGTTTGATCCAACGTACAGGAAAAGATATTCGGCGCGTATCCTTCACCCACCTCCAGTGACTTTCCAATAGCAATGCTATTACCAAACAGCCTGATTTGTTTTCCCGTAATTAATGTCAATGTTCTCCTTTTTAAATCTGCCATGATATTATAAGTTTCTTTAGTTTAATAATGGATGAGGCTTATTAAAAGACCTCATCCATGGACTTATCCCTACCTGCCGTCTTATCGCTGGTAAGATGCACTCCTGCAGCTCTTACTTCCTTTTCAGACGGTTTTATTTTAATTCATTCGGCTGAGCGCTTCATCGTTTAATTTTTCAGAGAACTTAACCAGCAACTCCGCAATACTTTCCGCTTCAAAAAGGATCTTGCTGCGGTAGTGTTTCTCAAAAGATTCCCTGTCATCCGGCCGGACTTTCATAATGCAATACTCATTTTCTTTAATGATGATATAATAATGCATATCTAAGATTTAACAGTGATGGTAGCAATGCATTCAGGGAAATGCGCCATATACACCAGGCTTCCAAGAAATGGATTAAAGGATGGCACATACCTTATATACCCATAGTTGTGTAATTCCTGGATGCATTTCTGATACGTTGTTCTTCCGGAGATTTTCGCCAACCGCATGATTTCGTTGCGATGTGCGGTAACCGGGTTCTGAACATTATTTTTGCACCACTGAGTGAACAATGCCAGGTAAAGGCTTACATGAACCGGTGCAACACGGCCGTCTTCCGCCGCATATTTTATAAAAGCATTGATATGTTCTATCTCTTTCACTTAATACTCAGGTTCTCTTTTATGAAATAGATTGTCTTTTCCGTCGCGGTTTCTTTTGCGATGATTCTGCCGGACCACCTTCTTCCGAATCTCCTTTCATACTTTCCTTTTTTGCTTCCTGTTTAACGGACTGTTCGCTGCCCTTGCTTTCTCCATTCAGTGAATTGGACAGCACGCGTTTCATGTTATTATCATACAGGTTCAACGATTTGAACTTGGGCGACGCTTCAATAAACATTTTTACTTCTTTGTCAGGCAAAGAAAATGTCACTGACTGGCGGTTACCCCTTTGCAGGGATTCAATAAGAGATTCTTTGTACTTGGGAGTTTCCAGTTCTTTGATAGGATGTTTTGATAATTCTTTTACCAGGTCAAAGCCATAATTCTCGTTAAATTTTTTCAACTTGAAATTGCTGTTGCTATCCGTTTCCTTAAAATCAAGTTGCACCCATGCTTTGTATTTTTCGTTTTCCTTGTTGGATAAATTCTTATAAACCGCACGGCCCTGCATCAGGTTATAGGCTTCTTTAAGGGTAATATTATCCTCTTTGTTATTTATATAAAATGTTTGTTGTGTAACATCAGGACTGTTGGCTTTACTAACAGCAAGAGAATACTTATTAAAAAAATACATGCCTGATTCATCAGATTTTTTGAAATGGAGAACGGATGCTGTACTGTCATTGCCAAACTCCTGCTGATGTGGAATGACAAAGTCAGTTTGCCCCTTCTGCATTTTAGTTTTTAACTCTTCGGTATGGCTTTCACCAAATCCGGAATACTTTAATTGATTACTGAGGTAATCGAAGTTTTTTTCATTCATGATACTATTATTTTGAAATGAAGAAATATTTAGCTCCTGTTCAATAAGGAATGCAGGTTTATTAATAGAGTACACAGGTACATAAGCTTCCCATAGATAGTTGGCGGCATGCAAGCCGTTTGGCATTTTGGAAATTGCTAACAGGTCCTGCTGTATACCGTTAATTTCCTTTCTTCCCCGCTCCCAAACATCCGGATCATCGGTGTATTCATAATACCAGTCGGCCTTTGCCATTTTTTTCATCAGACCGGCCATGTCAAAAGCATCCAGGATGTTCCGTGGTATGGGATAATCATTTTTCATTCTTATTTAATGCAGGTCTGGTAAAGGAATGGCCCGGATGATCCGGCGATTGCTTACTTTCATCAACAGGTGTCGTCCACCGTTGCGTTCGTTGATCTCCACCGCCATGTATTTTGCATCCGGGATCGTGAACTTATCCAACGCAACAACAAGCGTACTCTGATTATTTCCTTTAACCTCTCGGGTATTACCGGCTATATACAATGGCTTTAATTCATTCTCCTGGGCAGCGGTTCGTTTGCCTTTCTTTTTATCCCGGATATAGAACCGGAGAAAATCAATATCATAATCAATAGCGCTATAGTTTTTTACCCGTAACTGGTAGTAGATCACACTTTCCTTGATATAGATACCTGCAATTGCCGCTTCTATATCCCATTTATGATCCCGGATGCCGCTCATGGTTGCCGGGTTATCCAGTATCCCGTTGGAGTAGGTTGCTATTGAAGCTTTAGTATTGGACGGCAATTTATATATCCACTGGGCAGGATCCGCATTATATACTACAGAGAAGGAATACAAACTTCCATCCTGTGTTATTACACTCAGGTTGGTTGGTACAAATTCTTTCCCGGCAGCTTTAACGAGTAATATATTATCCGCCTCTTTCACCTGTTGCACGAGTATATCCCTTGTTCCCCGGTCAACATGACGGACAGGGAAAGGAAAGACCAGGCTGATGGTTTTATTTGTGGCTATGTTAAGTTCTTTTGTTTGAGCATGAGAGTCAGATAGTAAGATGAATCCGCAAACCAGTAATATCAACTTTTTCATTTGTATAACTTTAATTGTAAAAATTATTGTTAGGTGCTTTTATCTTTCAACAGGATCTTATAGCCGGCTTTCACCTGCACTTTTACCAGCTTTACTTTTTTACTTAGTAAGGTTTTAGCCGTTTCAATACCTGCGCTTGCAGCCTGGGAGCCGATAGATGGATCCAGGCTATTTAAGGCGACCGACTGCAGCGCATTGTCGGTAGATTGTTTGGCGACATCCCTGGTTATAGCTCCGGGTATATAAATACCAGGTAATCCATCCATATCAAATACTTCCAGCTTAACGGGATATAAGGAATTCTGATCCCTGATCGAGTTTATCTCAACGTTTAGACGTTCATTATTAAGTGAAGCAGTACCAAATACAAAATTGTCTTTAGTGATGAGTTGCCCATTAATATAAATATCATTGAGCAACCTCATTTTAATAATGGCACCGTTAACCAGCGTTTGGTTTTCATGTACGACTGCTTCAATAGCATTTTGTGCAACAACGACAGAGCTTTCATCATTCAACCCAAAAAAACCTGTAGCCTTTGTTGGTGCAATTATTCGTGACGTGTCAAGTAAGCTGATATTGTCTATTGGTGCATCGCTGGTCACAACAAACCCCTGGTCCCTGCTTTGTTCTGATTGATCTTTCAACCTGTCCCTCATTCGTTCGGGGTGTTGTATGTCCAGGATCTTATCCAACATGCCGCTAAGCCGCTTCATTTCCGGGTCTTCTGCTGTAGCGTTTTGCGTCATCATCTGCATCATTTGTTCCAGCCTGTCAACGTCTTCGGTAGGTAAGCTGGCTTGTTGGTGTTCGGGCAAATAGATTTCTTCCTGTTCATTACTCGTGGTCGCCTCATTCAAAGACTGGTTCAACTGATCTAACTTCTGGTATACTTTTTCTTCATTAGGGTCACTGTACGCTTTCCTGCCATATGGTGACGTATTGAGTTCGCCGGATAAATAGGATTTATTACCTGGCAGTATGACTTCTTCTACAGTTTCTTCTGCAATGGTATCTTCCTTTTCCTGTTCAATCTGTTTGTTGAAATAAGGGTCATTCTTTATTAATTCCCGCAGCCTCGCAGAATCGGTTGCAGCCTTTTCATAGTACCCAAGCTTATCAAGTGAATTATCTTCTCTATTATTAGCACCGGGAAGATTAAGGTTAAGCCCATCCTGCCGGGTATTCATAGCTGCCTGGGCATCGGAGCCCTTTCCACCGCCCAATGCCCAGAAAGCCATTGTAATGAAAGGAATAATCAAAAGAGGTAGTGTCAGTAACATTTTTCGCTTTCGCAGGAATGCCTGCGGCTGTTGTATATCTTTCATATGTTTTATTTTTTTAACGGTATTTATTTGTTGTCTTTTTCATACGGGGCTTGCCATTGATAGATGCGTTCAAGTTGATAAATACTATCTATCAACCCTGGTCTCGCATTTATAATACTGTCGGCGATTCTCTTTCCCTGTTTGCTACCGGACAGGCTATCCATGTACCGGCGAAACTCAACAATGTTTCGATATGCACGTTTTGATACAATGGATGAGGGCTTTGTATTTTCATCACCGGTATGCGTAATGTTTTTTGATGTTTTTATCCGGGTTACGGAAAATACATGCTTGTCCTTCCCGGTAATACTGTTCACCAGCACCAAAACACTATACCCGCCTGTAAACAAACAGAACAATACAAGGATGAGCCGTTTAGACCGTATTGAGAATTTTTCACTCCATCCCTGCATAAAATCAGCCCAGCGTTTTTGAAAACGTAAGGTCTTACTGACAAGAGCATCAGCGATCCTTTCCTGCCCTTTATGAGCTTTGGAGACAGGCAACTTCTTTTCTTTTCTAAATAATCCAAACATGACCTACCTGTTTTGAATTTTTATGTCTTTGTTTTCAATTGTTCGCCATCGCTCGATCAAAAAACCATGCGGGTTGTTGTCTGACCGTGATACGTTACGCAAATAACCCGTTGTGACCAAACTCCTGGCAACAACACTTGTAGTCCGGATAATCCTTTGTGTAGCGTAACACCTGAAATAATAAGGAGACTGGTTGACATCCACAACTACACTATCCACATTGATCGTTTGACTTACATTACCTGAGATGATATTGATATAATAACCGCTTTCTTTTAAATTGTCATATTGCCTTTTTGCAGATAGATCAGCGAGGTAAAGCGCTTTGGTGATATTGGATTGAATTACCTTTTCGTCAGGGTCAAGGGTAAAGAAGAAGTGATGAAAGGTTTTTACATGATCTCTTGCCTCTACCGGTATATTATCTTTTCTTTCCGCCGCATAAGCCTCCAGCGCCTTGCCATTGGCTAAAATGTAAATCTTATCCTGGATATTGGTTACCAGTTGAAAACTTTTGTATAACGAATAGCAACACAGGCCGGTACTTGCCAGTATGATCAGCAGTGTGAATCCACGGACATACTTAAAGGCAGTATCAATATTTTTCATTTGTCTAAACATAATTGCCTATCCTTTTAATTTATCACGCATATAATTACCGGAAGAACTTTTATCATCATTAAAATATCCACTGGTGGTGCCCTGGCTTGCCATACTCTGACTCATCGCCGACGCAGCATTACCCAATGCGTCAACAGCCATGCCCGGTGCAGCTACTACCACATTCCTTCCTGTTGTAACAGACCTGGAGAAACCTGAACTTATTCTTTGTAAAAGCGTATTGGCTCCGCCGGCATTGACGATGTAATTGGCCACGCTGGGCACATGATAATAGCCTGCTATTCCTATAATCATAAAAATGAGGTAAGCGATGTCAGAGGAACTAAAAAAGGTATCACCCTGGTCCTGTATCTGGCTGACATCAAGCTTTAGCATATTCTCCTGGATCCTGCCCATGATTGCTCCGAAAATATTAGCGACAGGAAGCCATAAAAAGATATTCAGGTAGCGTGCAATCCATACAGTGAGTGTATGCTGGAACCCATCGAAAACGGCAATACCAAATACAAGCGGTCCAAGGATGGCCAGTACAACCAAATGAAATGTCCTGATAGTATTGATACAAAGTGCGGCAGCTTCATAGAATACTTTTAATATTACGCTCAACCATTCCTTAATGGAGTTCTTGATATTATAACTCAATTTGGCCATGGCGAAATGAACAGAATTGCCGATTCCTTCCAACCATCCCTCTTCCCCGGGTGCTTCATCAAAAGTGTACTGGTACCATTTGTCGCGGTCACCCTCACTGGATTCACCTACGTACATCTGCCAATAGATCGTTTTTTTTATCGCTTCTTCTTTTTGTTTTAATAATGCTGCAATGGCTTTGTCAGAACCGGCTACCATATCTTCTGTACCGGAAACAGTCGGTTTCATGACGCCATTGATCATGGCCAGTACTGAGGGAAATATAATAACCGCAAAGCCGAGGACAAATGGCCTGAACAGGGGATAAAAATCAATAGGCTCTGCATTGGCGATATGACGCCAAACCCTTGAGGCAATATACCAGGTAGCCGCAAATCCTGCAATGCCTCTTCCCACACCGATCAGCTTACTGCAAAGGGGTATCATGTCATCATATAATTTATCCAGCACCGAATGCAGGCTGTGAATTTCATCCGTCAGATCCTGGGCAACAAGCATCCCCGGAAAACAAATCATTGCCAGTAGTAAAAATATCCTTGTATGCTTTTTCATGTTACTGTTTTATACTGGTCAGGGTTTGGGGACATCATATAACTTTCTCAGCACGTCCACATCCTGCTGCTCTTTGCTACGTTGTACACTTAATAAGGAAGTGCTGCTGTTGAAATGACGCAGGAAAACAACTTTGTCCCTCATTTCAGTGAAAATTCTATCAATAGCATTCAATCTTTCATCATCCGACATACGAAGTTTTTTTGCCGTAACTACCATAAACAGATCGTCGAGGTTTTTCAGGCTGGCTTCGAAAAGATTTTTATAGACTTTCCCCATGTATTCAATTTCCTGCGGAGTAAAGTTGGCTTCAGCTTTAAACCTGTTATAAGCGGACTTATATTCTCTTACCAAGAGTAGCTGCAGATCAACAATGTCTGCTACACGCCGGTACTTCTTTACTGCAGGGCTTACTTCAAGTAATCCGTCCAGAAAGGCTTTATGCAAACTGAAGTTTCCCTTAGATATATTCTTAATGGTATTATAACCCCCGTTCAATATCTCGTAAGCTTTTTTTAAATCGGTGAGGATTTGCTTGAATTGCGCCAGCTTTTCAATGTTAAGTGCCAGTTGCATGATTTCCTTATACTGCGCAGATGCATTGTAGCTGCTAATGACCAATCCAATTATTATTAATATTTTTTTCATCTTCAATTTATTTAATGATAGTTTAGGTCAGGGCTGTTGAGGTAAGCCGTACAATGCCCTGCTGGTTTCCACATCCTGTTTTTCTTTCATCCGTTGCGCTCCCAATACGAGCATTTCGTTACTGAATTTTTGTACAAATCCACAGTTGTCCTGCATACCGGTATATAATTCTTCAATTCTTTTTATCCGTTCATTATCAGTCATCTGGTATTTGTCAGATGTCATAAGCTTTAATAATTCTTCCAGCAAAGCAGCCGTATCGGCCAGCAACTTTTTAAAAACAGCATGGATATACTCAATCTCGGATGGAGTAAACTGGTCGCTCTCTAATATTTTTTTAAAACTGGTTTTATATATACCGATGATTTTTACCCGTGCAGTAATCATGTCAGCCACCTGGGACATGTTCTTTATTTTAGGATTGATGCCTTTTAGTGAACTAAAAAAATCACGGTGCAGGTTAAATTCTCCATTCTGTATGTTGCCAATCAGTGTAAGCCCTTTCCTTGCGATCCTGTATCCTTTTTGCAGGTACTCTATGTATATTTTATTGGCTGCTATCTGCTTTATATAAAGCTTGTTCTGTGAAGACTGTGCCTGGCTACAAATAGCAGTGCCCAACATAAATACTATAGTTATCATTTTTTTCATGACCGCTTTATTTATTGAATACCATATAGTGCTTTCACGAGTTCTATTTCCCGGAGATCTTTCGCCCTTTGCAAGCTCAGTAACTGGTTTTGTGTATTGAATTGCTGTAAGTCCGTAAAGTTTTGGTCAATCCTGTCCGCCACGCTATTGATAATTTCTAATCTTTTGGCATCGGTCATTTGTGTAGAGAAAGAATTAATAACTAAGAATATCTGATCCAGGTTTTTCAGGCTCTCATTGATAATACCTGTGTACACTTGGCCCATGTATTGAATTTCCCGGTCAGAAAAATGTTTATCTCTTTTAAATAATGCAAAGCCCCGTTTGTAGGTTTCAACCAGCCTGAGTTGTTTCTCTGTAATGGATTTTATTCGCTGGTAATAGGCAATAAGACTTTTGACCTTTTTTAATTCATCGAAATAATCTTTATAAAGGTTCCTTTGTTTTTCAACCCAACCCGTTATTTCATCCAGTTTTAATTTGGACATGGTATTCTCCAGGGTCTTTTGTGCATTCTGAAGCCAGATGGTTTTATTTTGCAATCGCTGTACAGCCAAATCCATTGCATTGATCACCGCTTTTATGGCTTCCTGCACCACCACCCATACTATCGCATGACTTTTTGTGGTAGGAGCAATGGATAAACCAACACTAAGTATAATTATCAATACTTTTTTTTTCATCTTGTTATTTTTTTAAAATGAATTAATCCTGATGTTCCTGTTTATATCTTTTTATTCCCGTATAAAGTAATTTGGCTCATCCCCAAATTGTTCCCACAAATCCCTTTTCTCCCTGCTAAAAACATCAATCTTTCTAAGTCCCGGATACAATCGTTCGATCATTTCAAGCGAAGTCCGGCTTCCTGCTATGCTCTCTTGCTTTTTGAGTAAATACAGTTCTGAAATTTCCCCGTGTTTCTTTTGCAACTGGAAGCAAATGCGGCTTATAATACCAAATCAGATATTCATGTGAAAACCGCACAGTGAAAGCGGGGGCAACTCCATTGGTCTTATCCCAGATAAACCGGCAATGCCTTTTATAATTACGCTCCTTCATATAGCCTTCACACTCCAGCAAATACTGTTCAATGGCGCACATAAAAAACACAATGCGGATTACCAGCATTAACAAATATCTCCTTATCCAATAACATAAAAATTTCTTCCGTTGATAGAGTGATATAGTTTAATTCCCTGGTTTGATTCGGTCTTATTCTTCGCACTCCCCCTTTCTTTTTTTTCCATGGCGGATCAATTACTATTATTTGAAATCGTTGTTTCAAGCCTGTAATTTTTAATACCTAATTCCTGTTTCTGATTTCCGCCGCCAATGCCGTAATCCCCTGATGAATGCTGCCGTACTTTTTAGCGTACTGCATCAGTTTTACTTTTTCTGTTTCTTCCGTTGTATAGGCTAAATACTCCTCCGGGGATACTTCCGTCCTGTAAACCCTCGATAGCATACCCCCCAGCGAGATAAATACTTCCTTGTACTTACGGGCAGGGTCATTTGCTTTATTGACCGAGAGCACCAACGCCTTTTCTTTTTCGGTTAGCCCTAATAATTCCTGTATCTGGTCGAATTTGTTTTGATACTTGCTTTGATCCAGCAATATTTTGCAATCACTGTTATTGATGATGGCTTGTTTTACTACGGGTGAGGAAATAATATCTTCTACTTCCTGTGTTACCACGATGGCTTCTCCAAAAAACTTCCGGACTGTTTTGAACAGGTACTTGATGTATTCTGCCATACCTTCTTTGGCAATAGCCTTCCAGGCTTCTTCGATCAGTATCATTTTGCGAATCCCTTTTAGCTTTCTCATTTTGGAAATGAATACTTCCATAATGATCAGGGTTACTACCGGGAACAGGATGGGGTGATCCTTGATATTATCCAACTCAAAGACGATAAAACGCTGCTGCAACAGATCCAGGTTCTCCGTGGCATTCAGCAGGTAATCAAATTCACCGCCTTTATAGTAAGGACGTAACACGTAAAGAAAGTTGGTAACGTCAAAGTCTTTCTCTTTTACTTTATCCGCTTCCAGTATGGCAACGAATTCTTTTTGCAGGAACTCATAAAATGAATTAAAACCAGGGAACAGGTCTTTATTCTTTTCAAGATGATCATAATAGGTTTGCAGGGCATTGGACAGGGCAACATATTCAGAGCGGCCGAAGGTTTCATTGTCCTTTTTCCACAGTGCGAGCAACAACGTCTTGATGCTCTCTTTCTTTTCCGTGTCCAGTGTATCCCCGTCACCAATATAAAATGGATTGAACCTGATCGGATTTTTCTCAGAATAAGTGAAGTAATATCCCTTCACCATATCGCAAAGCCCTTTATAACTATGCCCGACATCTACCAGCACCACATGCGTTCCCTGTTCATAGTAACTGCGCACCATATGATTGGTGAAAAAGCTTTTGCCTGAACCTGATGGTCCTAAGATGAATTTGTTTCTATTGGTGCAAATGCCCTTTTTAACCGGCTCATCGCTTATATCCACATGTACCGGCTTTCCTGTCAAGCGGTCGCCCAACCGGATACCAACCGGGCTGATGGAACTTCTGTAATTGGTTTCTAAATTAAAAAAACAACAAGCCTGTTCTGCAAATGTGTCGAACGTGTCATTCATCGGAAAATCAGCAGCATTTCCTGGTATGCCCGCCCAGTGGATCTGCGGCGCCCCCGACAGCTCCTGCTTCGGTATCGCATCCATCTGGGCAAGGGCACTTGATACCAGGTTTTTTGCATCCTTTAGTTTTTCTTTTTCATCCGTCCATACCAGGATATTGAAATGCGCCTTAACCGGTAATCGCTGCTGACTAATCGCTTCGTTTAAAAAATCATTGGTCGCATCCCGGCTGATGGCGTTTTCCCTTGAATAAGCCGATAAGGACTGAAGCCTGAGCCTTTTGCTTTCCAGCCTTTTAATTGTTGCCTGTGCATCATCTACAAATACATACTGGTTATAGATATGATTGCACGAAAGTAACTGCCCTAATACGGATGCAAACCCAATGCTGAATTTTGTTCTATCGGTACTATACTTATCATAGTTGATGCGTGAGCCACATAATGCGGGTAAATCCACCGCGTCCGCAAGCGTATACAACTGGCAATGAAGATTGCCCACCCTGAAGTCATCCTTAAAACTGATGTCTTTGATCAGAAGGTCGCTGCTGCTATCGGATAGAAAGCAATACCTTTCAATTAACCCGGCTTTATTTTCCTGGCTTTGTAGTTCATCATCAGTCAACCTTTTTAACTGCACAAATCCGCTGTCTTCCAGTATGCGTTTAAATTGTCCGCAACTATCTAAAAAATCCTGCAACAGTTGTGGCTTCAATGTTTCCTCGGGTATAATAGAATTACGCAGCAGGGTAGAGAATAAAGAACTTGATACTTTCCGGTTTGCCGGTTTTTTGGTCAGCATGATGTAACAATGGTGATCTAAATAGGGCCGTTCATTAAAGAATCGTTCACTGCTCACGGATAAAAAGCTGGTATCATCTCTTGAAAAATACGGACTATATTTACTTTCAATGAACCAATCCTGCTTATGGAAAACAGATTGCCTGGGTAGTACTTTGATAGCCTTGATCCATGCCTGGTGAAAGGCTTCATATTCCTGGTCAGATAATGTGAAAATTTCAGGTAGCGTCACCTCATAAGCTACTGTTACATCACCTGTTCTGGAGAGGATACAATCATGCTCGACACCTTTGATGGGTAAAATGGTATGAAGATTCTTTTCCATTAATGATGATGTTTTTGAAATGAGGACCCGGAGTTGATTTGCTGAAATATTTTCCTGCTATTGGATTTTACTTTTTCTGGGATATTTCTTTGTGCGATTTTTTTCAGCATGCCATATTCGCCATAGGTGTTGCTGAGCTTATAGATATAGTTAAAGAGAAACCCACCGGCGACCAGTATAATACCCAGGCAAATGAAAGTGTTTATACCGGTGATATACATCACTGCGAAAAATATCAATAGCCCGATCAATCCGCCTCCGAGATACCAGATGTATTGTGCTTTTAAACGTAGGCTAAGAACCCGGCGCCTTGCTATATTGCTATAGTAGGTTTCCAAGAACTCGCCCCCGAACCGTACTTGCACCTCTCAGCGCATACGGCTCTCCACTAAAATCTTCAGTCCAACTTGCCGCC
>Ga0209916_1000226_pt1 | contig 111467 bp, 85 predicted proteins | sample ThiBio_1000_plan_FD_183956 | JGI IMG/M metagenome (GOLD analysis project Ga0209916, IMG submission 183956) | Wastewater bioreactor microbial communities from Cape Town, South Africa - Thiocy_solids_2 (SPAdes) | ecosystem: Engineered > Bioreactor > Thiocyanate-remediating > Anaerobic-Aerobic ...
AGCCACGCAAACTGGCGCTGGGTGCCGCCATGCGCAAGCTGCTCCACCTCGCTTGGGGGGTTATCCGCTCAGGTAAGAATTTCGACCCCAGCATCGCGCTTGCCTGACGGACGGCAAGACGGTATCTGCGGGCTATCCTGGTTCGGGGACGGTGTTCAGCGCGCCCGCGACGCGCTCGCGCAGCACCGGCAGCAACTCGGCTTCGAACCACAGGTTGTGCATCACCCACGGCCGGTTGCGCGGGCTCGGATGCGGCAGCGGCAGCACGCCGCGGGCCAGGTGCGTGCGCCAGTTGCGCACGGTGTCGGTGAGCGTGGCATCACGTGCGTCGCCGAGCATGCCCACCTGCGCGTACTGCCCGATGGCGAGCGTCAGTTGCACGCCGGTGAGCAACGAAAACAGGCGCGGATGCCAGATCGCGGCGCATGCCGGCCGCGGCGGCAGGTCGCCACTCCTGCCCTTGCCGGGATAGCAGAAATCCATCGGCACGATCGCCACGCGCTCGGCGTCATAGAACGTGTCGCGGTCGATCTGCAGCCAGTCGCGCAGGCGTTCGCCGCTGACGTCATCGAAGGGGATGCCGCTCTCCTCCACCTTGCGCCCCGGCGCCTGGCTGACAATCAGCAGGCGCGACCGCACGGAAGCCTGCAGCACCGGCCGCCGCCCCGGCGGCTGTTGCATCGCGCAGGTGTGGCCGCAGCGGATCTCCGCCAGCAGGGTATCCATGGCGTGCTGCTGCTGCATCAAGCCTGGCTTTTTCTTCGTCTTCTCCATTCCCTGTTTCCTGTTCCCCATTACCGGCCCTCAAACCACCTTGCCGGGGTTGAGGATGCCATCCGGATCGAACGCGGCCTTGACCGAGCGCATCAACGCGATGGTCGACTCGCCCAGCGCCAGCGGCAGGTAGTCGCGCTTCACCACGCCGATGCCATGCTCGCCCGACAGCGTGCCGCCCAGCGCGATCACCAGTGCGAACAGTTCGGGCAGTGCGGCGTAGCCACGTTCGATCTCGTCCACGTCGCGCGGCAGCAGGTTCACGTGCAGGTTGCCGTTGCCGGCGTGGCCGAAACACACCAGCGGGACCGCATGCTTGGCGGCCAGCGCCTGCGCGCCGGCGACGAGTTCGGGCAGACGGCTCACCGGCACCGCCACGTCTTCGTTGATCTTGTGCTGGGTCGCCGCGCGCTGGGCGAACGACAACGCCTTGCGCGCGGCCCACAGCGCGGCGTTTTCGCTGGCGTCCGCCGCGATGTCCAGCGCGATCAGGCCTTCGCCGCGCGCGGCGCGCGCCACGGCGTCCTGCGCGAAGCTGACGGTCTCCGGCGTGCCGTCGACCTCGATCAGCAGCAGCGCGCCCGCCTGCGGCACGTCCGCGTCCGGCGCGTGGTCGCGCGCCAGCTTGAGCGCCAGCGCATCCATGAATTCCAGCGCCGCGGGCGTCACCGGCTGCGCCATGATGCGCGCCACCGCCTGCGCCGCGCTGGCCGTGTCGCGATAGGTGGCGCGTAGCGAGCGCACCGCGGAGGGCCGGGGCGTGAGCTTGAGCGTGGCCTCGGTGACGAGCGCCAGCGTGCCTTCCGAGCCGATGATCAGGCGCGTGAGGTCGTAGCCGGTGGAATCCTTGGTGGTGTGCGTGCCGGCCGCGAAACCTGCGCCGGTGCCGGCCACGGCGCGCAAGCCCAGCACGTTGTCGCGGGTGGCGCCGTATTTCAGCGCGCGCGGTCCGCCTGCGTTGCAGGCGAGATTGCCGCCTATCGTGCACCACGGTGCCGAGCCCGGATCGGGCGCCCAGAAGAACCCGTGCGGGGCCAGCGCCTGCTGCAAGGCCTCGTTGGTGACGCCCGGTTCGACCACCGCGAGGCGATCGCCTGGCGCAATGCGCACGATACGATCCATGCGCTGGAAATTTGCCACCACGCCGCCGGCCAGCGGCACCGAAGCGCCGGTGGAACTGGTGCCGCCGCCGCGCGCGGTGAGCGGCACGCGATGCTCGCGACAGGCGCGAACCAGTGACTCCACCTGCGCGTGCGTGGCGGGATAGACCACGACGTCCGGCCGGTGCGCATGGCGCGAGTAGTCGCCCGCCGCGGTGCGCAGGGCGTCGTCGCCGCTGTCCAGCGCGTCGCCGGGAAAGATCGCGCGCAGGGTGTCGAACAGGGAGACGGGCAGGGCCATGCCGCGATTATCGCACCGCGCCGGACTCAACCCGCCTCGAAGGCACCACGCAACCATTGCCTTTGCAGTGCGTCGACCGGGCCGTCGTAGCTGACCACATCGAAGCGGCACGGGCGTCGCGCATGCTGCGGGTGGGCGGCCAGCCAGTGCTGCGCGGCGTGGATCAGCTTGGCCTGCTTGCTTGCGGTGACCGAGGTGGCGGCGTCGCCGTGGCTGGCGCTCTTGCGGTAGCGCACCTCGACGAAGACCACGGTGTCGCCATCGCGCATCACCAGGTCCAGTTCGCCGTGGCGGGTGGTGTAGTTGCGCGCCAGCAGCTTCAGGCCGGCGCGTTCGAGCGCGACGCAGGCGCGCTGTTCGAAGTCGTCGCCGGCCGCGCGCATCAGCCGGCGGGGTTGGCGTCGGCGCTGGAACTGGCCGGCGCCGGCGCCGCCGGCGGCGGCGAAGGTACCGAGTCGATCTGCAGGTTGCCGCTGAGCGGGCGCGCCACGCCATTCTCGAACTTCGCCCAGGTCAGCACGCGGCGGATGCGGCCGAACGGATCGGCGGCCAGCTGCCCGGTGGCGCCCGGCATGTAGCTGCCCGGATGCGCCTTCAGCCAGTCGAGGTAGGGCACCAGGCTCCACGCGTCCATGCCGAACGCGAACAGGCGCGCGGCGCCATCGCGGGCGGCGGGCAGCTTCGCCGCGATCGCCGCACGGTCGGGCAGGCCGGGCTGCGCGTCGAACAGCCAGGGCGCGTCGCAGAACTCGACGCCGTCCAGGTCGCGATTGGCTGGCGCGTCGTCGCTGCCGGCGTACACGTGCGAGGTGGCGAACACCGGCAGCTGGACTTGGGCGATGCGCAGTTGCGGCATCAGCAGCCGCGCCTGGTTGGGGCGCATGCTGATGAAGATGCCGGTATCGGCGGGGGCGGCGGGCGTCGCCGTCGCGGCGTCGGCGGTGCTTGCCGCGGCGGCCGGCGCCGGTGCCGCGCTGGCCGTGGGCAACTGCAGGTTCTTGATCCCGTCGGCGAAACTGGTGGCGCCGCTCGGCAGCACCGTCATGGCCACCACGTCGCCGCCGCGGGAGATCAGCTCGGCCTTGAATGCGCTCGCCGCACGTTGCGCGAAGTCGTCGCCGGAGATCATCACGTAGGCGTGCAGCAGACCGCGCTCGGCCATGTGGTCGGCGGCCTGCGCGCCCTCGGTTTCCGGCAGCAGGCCGAACTCGCTGGCGTTGCCGGCGGGCAGCTGGCGGTCGTCCGGGTGGTTCAGCGCCAGCACCGGCACCGGCAGTTGCGGCAACGCGAACACCGCCGCGACTTCACCGCGGGTCAACGGGCCGACCACCAGCCGGGCGCCGTCGCGCACCGCCTGCTGGTAGGCCTGCACCGCGCCGTCGGCCGTGCCGTGGCTGTTGTAGCTGCGTACCGTCGGCCGCGGCGCGTGGTTGCGGCCCGCATCGAAATAGGCGGCGAAGAAACCCTGGCGGATCGGTGTGCTGGCGGCGGCGTAGTCGCCATCGGCCGGCAACAGCAGGGCGACCTGGGCCGGCACCTTGTAGCCTTCGCGCACGTTGGCGCCGGCTTCGGGCAGCAGCATGCCCACCGCTTGCTGCAATTCCGGCTGCGGCTGCGCCACGCTGACACCGAGCTGGCGCAGGGCCTCGTTGATCCACGGCAGCATGCGGTCGCCGGGCTTCATCGCGGCGGCGCGGTGTTGCAGCGGCGCGATGCCGAGCCTGGCGAGCAGATCCAGCGCCTGGCGCCGGTTCTGCGCCTGGTCGAAGCCTTGCAGTTCGGCATCCATCTGCACGCGGGTGCGCGCGGCGCCCCACAGGTCGCCGGAATCCTTCATGGCGCGGGCGCGCAGTTCCAGCAGGCGCAGCTGCAGCGAAGGCGGCACGGACACGTTCGGCTGGCTGGTCAGGCGCAGGGCGGTGCGCGCGTCGTGCTGGTCCAGCGCCAACTCCGCCCGCAGCAGGTCCAGGCGCAGCGGTTCGTCGCCGCTCAGCCGCTCGCGCCGGATCTTGTCCAGCACCGGCGCGGCCTGTTCGATGCGACCTTCCTGGCGCCACGCCTCGGCGGCCTGCAGACGATAGCTGTCGGCGCGTGCGGACGATTGCGCGGCAAGCTGCAGCCAGGCCTGGGCGGCCTGGTCGAACTGGCCCTGCTGCGCCAGCGCGCTGGCGTGCTGCGCGGCGGCGATTTCCGCCGGCGAACGCACCGCGCCGGTCGGCACGCACGCATTCAATGCGAGCGCGAACAGCAAGGCCGTGAGGATGACTCGCGCGAGGCGCATGAAGCGCATGGGAAATCCCTTGGTCGTCATGGTCGTCAATGCGCGATGATAGCCGATCGTCCCGCCGGCTCATGGAGTGCCCGATGTCTCGTGTTCAACCCGGCTGCCTGTGGGTGGTGGCCACGCCGATCGGGCATCGCGACGATCTGTCCGCCCGCGCCATCGAGACGCTGCGCGCGGTGGCCGTGATCGCCGCGGAGGACACCCGCCACAGCCGCCCGCTGCTGCTGCATCACGGCGTCGCCACGCCGCTGGTCGCCCTGCACGACTACAACGAGCGCGAGGTGGTGGACGCGCTGGTGGCACGCCTGCAGGGCGGCGAATCAGTGGCGCTGATTTCCGACGCCGGCACGCCGCTGATTTCGGATCCCGGTTTTCGCCTGGTGCGCGCGGCGCGTGCGGCAGGCATCCGCTGCGCGCCGATGCCTGGCGCCTGCGCGGCGATTGCCGCGCTGTCCGTGGCCGGGCTGCCCAGCGACCGTTTCGTGTTCGAGGGCTTCCTGCCGCCCAAGGCCGCCGCGCGCCGCAGCCGGCTGCGGGAACTGTCCGGCGAGCCGCGCACGATCATCTTCTATGAGTCCTCGCACCGCGTCGCCGAAAGCCTGGCCGACATGCGCGACGTGTTCGGCGCCGAGCGCGAAGCCGTGCTCGCGCGCGAACTGACCAAGATGTTCGAAACCGTGCTGGGCGAACCGCTGGCGGCGTTGGCCGCGCGCGTCGCCGCCGATCCCGACCAGCAACGCGGCGAACACGTAATCCTGGTGGCGGGGCGCGGTGAGGAAGCCGACGCGAAACTCGCCGAAGGCAAGCGCATCTTCGCAATCCTGCGTGAGGAGTTGCCGCCGGCGAAGGCCGCGAAGCTGGCGGCGGCGATCAGCGGGGCGCCGCGGAAGCTCTTGTATGGCGAGCGGGCAATAGGCAATGGGGAATAGGGAATCGGAAAAGCGCGGCGCGCGAGCTTTGGCTTCCCCCCGTTCCCCGTTGCTATGGTCCGAAAACCATATTCCCCAGAAGGGACCACCACACGAGCAGAAAGGCGAAGAGCGACCAACCAAGCCAGTTCAATGCGGTTTTCTCCCGGCTCGGCGTCAGCTTCCTCACTTGTTGCAAAATCAACGTGATCGTGAATATCGGGATTGCAGCGTCGCCGATAAGGCGGAAAAAACCCCTATCGAGCGGTAATCCGAACGCCGACAGCCAGTCCTCGCCGCTTTGGTGAAGTTTGTACGCAGGTACAAAGATCGATATAACGAATAGAAGAATCCCCACTGTCCACCAGAATCCGAGGCGGTGACCAATCGCTGGTTTCGCAGGCTTGGTTACATTGTTCGGCTTTTGCAATGTATTTTTCATATATATCGAAGTGCCCGGAAGACTAATGGTCTGGGTACGGAGTGTGGCATTGCCTGGGGCAAAGCCATCTGGCGGTGTCTGCCTCTCCTCTATTCATTCGGTGAGCGAGGCTCGACCGAGAACACGACAAGGCCGTCGAGGTCTTTGCGGCAAGGGGCACTCTCACCTGTCTTGCGGGCACTGTCCAGCGGGAGAGCGGATGTTCCTGCCGCCATCCCCATCAGGGTACACTCCCCCGTGGAGTCGGCCGGGCAGTCGCGTCGCGCGCAAGCGCATCGAGGAAAGTCCGGGCTCCACAGGGCAGAGTGCCAGATAACTCCTGGGCAGCGTGAGCTGACGGCCAGTGCAACAGAGAGCAGACCGCCGATGGCCTCGCAAGAGGATCAGGCAAGGGTGAAAGGGTGCGGCAAGAGCGCACCGCGTACGGGGCCAACGCCGTACGGCACGGTAAACCCCACTCGGAGCAAGACCAAATAGGGGAACGATAACGCGGCCCGCGTTGTTCCCGGGTAGGTTGCTGGAGCCAGGCGGCGACGCCTGGCCGAGAGGAATGACTGTCGCGCCGCAAGGCGTACAGAACCCGGCTTACAGGCCGACTCCACCTCATCGCGCACCCGCCGTCGTCTCGACCCTCGGGCCGGGGCGGCGGCGCGTTCGTGTGAACGGCAGTTTCTGCGTAGTACGGAACTGCCGCTTCTCAAATGCGTTCTACAGTGATCCAAAAAGTGCAATATGCAGTGACCACCACGCTAACAAAAATAGGAAGAGCGACCAGGCCAGCCAAGTCAGGACGGTTTTCTCTCGGCTTGGCGGCAGCCTCATCACTTGCACGCGGATGAACACAACCCCGATGAGCGGGACGGCGGCGTCGCCCAAGATCTGGAGAAGGTCCCGGTCAAACGCGAATCCGAAGGCTGAAAGCCAATCTTCGCCGCTACGGCGATGACGAAACGCCGCTACGCCGTTAATGATAACTAGAGTCAAAAATCCAAGCCAGAAGACCCATCGTCGCCATGTCGTCGGCTTGCTGGCATGTTGCGGGGAAACCGGATTTTTTGTCGGATAAGCCATGCAGATTTACGACCGTGCTGTTCGTGGTAGAGAATTCAGTTGCCTGGACCCGGATAAGGGGTGTGGCATTGCTCGGTATGTTTGTGCAATGTGTGCAAGCCTACTCCCCATGTGATGAATGCGCCCAGACAACCCAGAGCTGTGGGCGGGGTCTCTGCGACTGCGCACATAGCCCCTGTGGCTACATCCATTCCGCCTTGAGACAAGTTGTCCGATACCAACTCGTCACATGCGTTTTTTCGGTCGTGTTCCCAAAGGATGCAATCAATGTCGTTGGGAGCACACCCGTCGGGGCGCGGCGGTTGAGAAGTCGGCGGAGGATCTCCGAAGGCACTGCCCCACCAGAGGTTGTACGAGCCCCAATTTGACATCCCGCCAGGACCCCAGTCTGACAAGCCTCCCGACCATTCGTTGCATGAACCAGGGATGGGGAAGCAGTCGCCACCGGTTGGAGTGGCCCACAGTGAACCGTCGTCGTCGCCAAGCCCGCCCGTATCGCGTGGTGGCGGAAAGAAAAAATTCGGACTGACGTTCCTTGTTCCGCCAATCGGCTGACGAAAGTTGGCGCTAGCGCTCGCTGGTCCTGCATGCGCCATGATCGCGTCGGACTTGGCGGCGCTGATGGACTGATACAATTGATCGTACATCTGGGCAGCCGCTTGGCTATTACCATTAGTGGCTTGCAGCAGAACCTGCTCCAGTGGGAGCGTTGTCTGGTGCCCCGTAACATCCGTTAGTGTGGCGGTGCCATTCTGGAAGTCAAACGAAGCACTTAATCCATTTTTGAGCCGAATGGCGTAGGTCTTGGATACTCTTTCGGCGTGGAAGTAGTCCAGTTCGAAGCCTGCGGACGATGACTGGGTTTGGGTAGTCGCCGCGACGGCGGTACCTTGGATTCCAGTCTTGCTGTGTGCGGACGATGCCGCAAATGCCGCACTACCCAAACCGATGGACGTTATCAGCAGAGTCAGCGCAATGGCTTTCGCTTTGCCCGGAACAGACCCGGATTTCATCTTGATAGTCCTCATCTTTGATACTCCTAATTTATCCCCTGTTCAAAAACGCTATCCCCCCCCCAATGCGCGGTGTCAAGTATCGGAATCGACCAAGCATATACAAACTTAAAATGAAGCTGGTAATGCCGACACTACGTGTAGGCGAACGCCGATCCTGTGAGAGTTCATGGTCATCTGGCGCTATCTGTTTGTCCTCTGCTCACTCAGCGAGGGGAGCTCGATCAAGTTCCTGACAGCTCGAAAGGCTGTCGATCTAATTGCCGCGAAGGCGAACCTTCCCCACCCTGTGGGCACCCTCTCCCGGCGAGTGATGGGATGTTACTGACGCTATCGCGCTACACTTCCCCACGGAGTCGGCCGGGCAGTCGCGTCGCGCGCAAGCGCATCGAGGAAAGTCCGGGCTCCACAGGGCAGAGTGCCAGGTAACTCCTGGGCAGCGTGAGCTGACGGCCAGTGCAACAGAGAGCAGACCGCCGATGGCCTCGCAAGAGGATCAGGCAAGGGTGAAAGGGTGCGGCAAGAGCGCACCGCGTACGGGGCCAACGCCGTACGGCACGGTAAACCCCACTCGGAGCAAGACCAAATAGGGGAACGATAACGCGGCCCGCGTTGTTCCCGGGTAGGTTGCTGGAGCCAGGCGGCGACGCCTGGCCGAGAGGAATGACTGTCGCGCCGCAAGGCGTACAGAACCCGGCTTACAGGCCGACTCCACCTCTTTCCGTACCGCCGACGCCGCGACTGACCTGTCGCGGCGTCGGCTGCGCGTGCCGATGAACGGCGATTCATCCGCGTGCGTCGGTCACGGGGGCGCGGAAGCGCCAAGCGGCTGGCCTCGGCCGCAAACCGGCTGCAGGGTCGCCGCAAAAAATTCCCTGCTTTCAACCACCTTGTCGGCCTTCCTGAGAATATCCTGCACATACATTCAGACTTCGCCTTTACTCCTTGATTCACAAGCAATTTCGGCTTGACAGTCTCAGCGGGCGAGACTATCGTGGCTTTCAGTGTGAAATCGTGGGTTTTAGTGGAGTCTGCTGACCGTGTTCCAGGGCGAAACCGCCATCACCATCGACGACAAGGGCCGCCTGGCCATCCCGACCGCGTATCGGGAGCAGGTGGCTGGCGAGTGCGCCAATCGTCTGGTGGTCACCTACAACCCGTTCGAACCGGGTTGCCTGTGGCTGTTTCCGCATGACGAGTGGGAAAAGGTGCGCGATCAGGTGAACCAGCTGCCCAAGGTCAAGGCGGCCCATCGCGACATGCAGATGAAGCTGGTCGGCGCCGCCGCCGTGGTCGAGCCCGACAGTGCCGCGCGCATCCTGCTGCCGGCCAGCCAGCGGGCCACCACCGGCATCGAGAAGAAGGCGGTCCTGCTCGGCATGGGCAACAAATTCGAACTGTGGAGCGAGCAGGCGCACCTGGCCAAGATCCGCCAAAGCATCGGCGAAGACGAGATCACCAGCGAAATGGCAGAGCTGCGCCTGTAATCCACAGGCGCGGGCGTGGCGGAATCATGCGGGATGGGACGGGAGTGCGCTCGGTGCAATTGCAGCATGTCCCGGTGATGCTGGGCGAGGCGGTGGAGGGATTGTCCGTGCAGGCAGACGGGCGCTATCTGGACGGCACGTTCGGGCGCGGTGGTCATGCGCGCGCGGTGCTGTCGCGCCTGGGTCCGGCCGGCCGGCTCTTGTTGATGGATCGCGATCCGGCCGCGATCGCCGCTGCGCGGGCCGAGTTTGCCGCCGACGCACGGGTGGCGATCCGCCACGCCAACTTCTCCAGCCTGGCCGAGTGGGACGAGACCGCCGCCGGGCTCGACGGCGTGCTGCTCGACCTGGGCGTCTCGTCGCCGCAACTGGACGAGGCCGCGCGCGGCTTCAGCTTCATGGCCGATGCGCCGCTGGACATGCGCATGGACACCACGCAGGGCGAGAGCGCCGCCGATTTCCTCGCTCACGCCAGCGAGCGCGAGATCGCCGACGTGCTGTGGAATTACGGCGAGGAGCGCCACAGCCGGCGCATCGCCCGCGCCATCGTGGCCGATCGCGACGCCACCCCGTTCACCCGCACCGGCCAGCTGGCCGCGCTGATCGAGCGCGTGGTGGGCCGGCGCGAGCCGGGCAAGCATCCGGCCACGCGCAGCTTCCAGGCGCTGCGCATTCGCGTGAACGGCGAGCTGGACGCCTTGCGGCAGGGTCTGGACGCCGCGCTGGAACGGCTCAAGCCGGGCGGGCGGCTGTCGGTGATCAGTTTCCACTCGCTGGAGGATCGCGCGGTGAAGCTGTTCATCCGCGACCACTCCGGACGCGTGCAGAACAGTCGTCGCGGACCGCCAGTGCAGGGGGCGCCGGCGCAGTTGGTGGCAATCGGCAAGGCGCAATTCCCGTCCGAGGCCGAGCTGGCCGCCAATCCGCGGTCACGCTCGGCGGTGCTGCGCGTGGCCGAGAAGCTGCCGCGGGAGGTCGCCGCGTGAAGCTGATCAGCACCGTGATCTGCGCACTCCTGCTGGTGGCCGCGGTGGCCAGCGCGCTGGGCGTGGTGTGGACGCGCCACGAAAGCCGCGTGCTGTTCGTGCAACTGACCCAGCTGCAGAACCAGCGCGACGACCTCAACATCGAATACGGCCGCCTGGAACTGGAGCAGGCCACCTACGCCGAGCCGCGTCGCATCGACGACGAGGCACGGCAGAAGCTGGGCATGGTCGATCCGCGCCCGCAAGACATCCGGTTGCTGCGCTGATGGACATGCGCAAACACGCCAAGCCAGCCGCACGCGGTCGCCGCCAGGCGAGCGGCCCCAGCGCGCGCCGGCGCATGTATCTGGTCGCCGGCCTGCTCGGGCTTACCGCCACCGGCCTGGTCGCGCGAGCGTTCGACCTGCAGGTGGTACGCAAGCAGTTCTACCAGCGCCAGGGCGACGCGCGCTTCCTGCGCGAGATGCCGATCCCGGTCTCGCGCGGCACCATCTTCGACCGCAATGGCGAGCCGCTGGCGGTGTCGACGCCGGTGACCTCGATCTGGGCCAATCCCTCCGAGGTGCTGGACAACGACCAGCGCATCCCGGATCTGGCGCGCGCGCTGGGCGTGAATGCGGACGAGCTGAAGAGCCGCCTGGCCCAGCGCTCGGACCGCGAGTTCGTCTATCTGCGTCGCCAGATGTCGCCCGAAGCCGCGCAGGCGGTACTGGACCTGGGCATCCCCGGCATCAACGGCCAGCGCGAGTTCAAGCGCTTCTACCCATCCGGCGGGGTCACCGCGCACGTGCTGGGTTTCACCAATATCGACGACCACGGCCAGGAGGGGCTGGAGCTGGCCTACGACGACTGGCTCTCGGGCAAGCCCGGCGCCAAGCGGGTGATCCGTGACCGCATGGGCCACGTGGTGGAAGACGTCGAGCAGGTGCGCGCACCCAAGCCGGGACGCAACCTCACCCTCAGCATCGACCGGCGCATCCAGTTCCTGGCCTACAGCGAACTGAAGAGCACCGTGGACAAGTTCCAGGCCGATTCGGCCTCGATGGTGATCCTCGACGTGCATACCGGGGAGGTGTTGGCGATGGTCAACCTGCCCACCTACAACCCCAACGCGCTCGACTCCAGCCGCGCCGGCCAGCGCCGCAACCGCGCGATGACCGACGTGCTCGAACCGGGCTCGACGATCAAGCCGATCCTGATGGCCGCGGCGCTGTCCAGCGGCAAGTTCACCCCCACCAGCCCGATCATCGACACCACCGGCGGACACTGGTTTTTCCAGGGCCACGACATCCACGACACGCACAACTACGGCCTGCTGACGCCGACCGGCGTGATCACCAAGTCCAGCAACGTGGGCGCGGCGCACATCGCGATGGATCTGGACACCACGCTGATGTACGACACCTACCGCGCCTTCGGTTTCGGCAACAGCACCAACAGCGGCTTCCCCGGCGAAGCCTCCGGCTACCTGCGCATCGGCGCCGACTGGCGGCCGCTGGAAAAGGCCATCCTCGGCTACGGCTACGGCCTCAACGTCACCGTGCTGCAGCTGGCCAACGCCTACGCCACCATCGCCGACAACGGCCTGATGCATGGCCCGAGCTTCATCAAGGACGCGGAGACGCCCTCGCGCCAGATCATCTCGCCCGAGGTGGCGCACGAGCTGATCGGGATGATGGAGACCGTGACCGGCCCCGGCAGCACCGCGCCGCAGGCGCGCATCGCCAATTACGCGGTCGCCGGCAAGACCGGCACCGCGCACAAGGCCAACGCCGGCGGCTACGACAAGCACAGCTACACCGCGGCATTCGCCGGCATCGTGCCGGCCACCAACCCGCGCCTGGTCGGCGTGGTGGTGGTCGACAACCCGAGCAAGGGCAGCTACTACGGCGGCATGGTCTCCGCGCCGGTGTTCTCGCGCGTGATGAGCGGTGCGCTGCGCCTGCTCGACGTGCCGCCGGACAACATCGGCCGCTGGTACGTCGGCGGCCCGCTTCAGGGCGCCGGCGGCCTCGCGGGCAGCAAGCCGCCGGTCGAAGCGCCGATCGACGACGCGCCGATCGACGAGGGCACGCCATGAGCACCGGCCACCTCGACCAGCTGCTGCTGGGGATCGCGGATGCGCAGCTGGCGGCCAACCCGGCGGCGGCGCGCATGGTGGTGTCCGGCATGACCTTGGATTCGCGCCAGGTGCGCCGCGGCGATGCGTTTTTCGCGCTGCGCGGCGGTCGTGCGCACGGCATCGAATTCGCCGCCGGCGCGGTCCAGCGCGGCGCCCGCGTGGTGCTGGCCGAGGCGCCGCCCGAGGACGTCGGGGAGCTCGACGTGCCGGTGCTGTGGATCGACGATCTGCATGCGCAGGTCGGCGAGATCGCCGCGCGTTTCCACGACCGACCCAGCGAATCCATGCGCGTGGTCGGCGTCACCGGCACCAACGGCAAGACCTCGTGCGTGCAGTTGCTGGCGCAGGCATGGACGTTGCTGGGCCATCGCGCCGCCACCATCGGCACGCTGGGCGCCGGCGTGCATGGCCAGTTGCTGGAGGGCGAGCGCACCACGCCCGATGCAATCAGCGTGCACGCGCTGCTGGCGCGTTTCCGGGACGACGGCGTCAGCCACGTGGCCATGGAAGTTTCCTCGCACGCGCTGGCCCAGGGCCGCGTGGGTGCGGTGGAATTCGAGGCCGCGGCCTTCACCAACCTCACCCGCGACCACCTCGACTACCACGGCTCGATGGAGGCCTACGGCGCGGCCAAGGCGAGGCTGTTCGCGATGCCGGGCCTGCGCGTGGCGGTGCTCAACGGCGACGACGACTTCGGTCGCGAGCTGGCCAGCCAGTTGCCCGACGACCTTCGCGTGTTGCGCTTCAGCGCGAGCGGTGACGGCGCGGCGGATGTCGTCGCCGAGGACGTCGTGACCTCGGCCAGCGGGCTCGCCTTTCAACTGCGCACGCCGTGGGGCAGCCGCACGCTGCACAGCCACCTGCTCGGCCGCTTCAACGTCGCCAACCTGCTCGCCGTGATCGCCTGCCTCGGCGCACTGGGCGAACCGTTCGAACGCATCGTGCAGGTGGCCGGGCAGTTGCAACCGGTCAATGGCCGGATGAACCGGTTGGGCGGATGGCACGGCCTGCCGCTGGTGGTAGTCGACTATGCGCACACGCCTGATGCGCTGGAGCAGGCGCTGACCGCCCTGCGCGCGCATTGCGCGGGCAAGCTGATCTGCGTGTTCGGTTGCGGCGGCGAACGCGACACCGGCAAGCGCCCGCTGATGGGCGCGATCGCGGCGCGGCTGGCGGACATCGCCATCGTCACCGACGACAACCCGCGTGGCGAGGACGGCGACGCGATCGTGGCGCAAATCGTGGCCGGCATGGCCGACGCAAAGGCGATGGCGGTCCAGCGCGATCGCGCGGTGGCGATTGCCGACGCGCTGGAGCTGGCCCGCGCCGGCGACGTGGTGCTGATTGCCGGCAAGGGCCACGAAACCTACCAGGACGGCGCCACCGGCAAGCATCCGTTCGACGATCTGGCAGTGGCGCGCACCGCGCTGGACCGGCTGGGCCGGGAGTCGCACGCATGATGCGGCTGGGCGCCATCGCGATGTGGCTGCACGGTCGCCTGCTCGACGGCGACGCGACGTTGGAGCAGGCCGAGATCACCGGCGTGGCGATCGACACGCGCAAGCTGCGCCCGGGCGAACTGTTCGCGGCGATCAAGGGCGAGCACGTGGACGGCCACGACTACCTGGACGAAGCGCTGGCCCGCGGCGCGGTGGCGGCGCTGGTGACGCATCCGGTCGACAGCGCGCTGCCGCAGCTGCGCGTCGACGACGTCGAGGTGGCGCTGGGCGACCTGGCCAGCGCGGTGCGCGCGCAACGCGACGTGCGCGTGGTCGGCATCACCGGTTCCAACGGCAAGACCACAGTGAAGACCCTGGTCGCCTCGATCCTGTCGCGCCATGGCCGCACGCACGTCAGCAGCGGCAACTACAACAACGAGCTGGGCCTGCCGCTGAGCCTGCTGGCAATGCCGCGCGACACCGAATACGCGGTGTTCGAGATGGGCGCGGGCAAGCCCGGCGACATCGCCTATCTCGCTGCCATCGCACGGCCAGATATCGGCCTCGTCACGCTCATCGCGCCGGCCCATCTTGAACGCATGGGCAGCATCGAGGGCGTGGCCGAAACCAAGGGCGCGCTGTACCAGGCCTTGCCGGCCGACGGCATTGCCATCATCAACGCGGACGACAGCTTTGCCAGCTTCTTCGGCGGGCTCGCCGGTGCGCGCAAGACGCTGCGTTTCGGCCTGGAGCAACCGGCCGACGTGCGCGCCGGTGCGATCGAACTGCGCGCCGACGGTTCGCGCTTCATGCTGCACACGCCGGCGGGCGAGGCCGAGGTGAACTTGCCGCTGCCCGGTCGCCACAACGTGGCCAACGCACTGGCCGCCACTGCGGTGGCGCTGGCGTTGCAGGTGCCGCTGGAAACCATCGTTGCCGGGCTGGAGCAGGTTTCCGGCGTGGCCGGTCGCCTGCGCCGCCTGGTTGCCGTCGGCGGCTGGACGGTCATCGACGACAGCTACAACGCCAACCCCGGTTCCATGGCGGCCGCCATCGACACGCTGCTGCTGGCCGGCGGCGAGCGCTGGCTGGTGCTGGGCGACATGGCCGAGCTGGGCGCGGACGCGCGTGCGCTGCATGCGGGCATCGGCGAGCGGGCGCGCGAGCGCGGCGTCGATCGCCTGTTCGCGGTCGGCCCGCTGGGCGCGGCCACGGTGGAGGCGTTCGGCGCCGGCGGCGAGCATTTTTCCGACAAGCCGGCCCTGATCGACGCGCTGCGCGCGCAGCTGCATGCGGGCGTCACCTGCCTGGTCAAGGGTTCGCGTTCGGCCGGCATGGAACAGGTGGTGGCCGCGCTCATTGCCGCGCCCGCCCACGGAGGTGCGAACGATGCTGCTTGAGCTGGCCGACTGGATGGCGCGGCATTTCACCGCCCTGCATCTGTTCCAGTACATCACCTTCCGCGCCATCATGGCTGCGCTCACCGCGCTGTCGCTGTCGCTGCTGTGCGGGCCGTGGCTGATCAACCGCCTGGCCGCGCTGAAGGCCGGCCAGGTGGTGCGCAGCGACGGTCCGCAGACGCACCTGGTCAAGGCCGGCACGCCGACCATGGGCGGCGTGATGATCCTGCTCTCGGTCACCGTGGCCACCCTGCTGTGGGCCGACGTGCACAACCGTTACGTATGGGTGGTGCTCGGCGTGCTGCTGAGCTTCGGCGCGATCGGTTTCTACGACGACTACCGCAAGCTGGTGCTGAAGGACAGCCGCGGTCTGGCCAGCCGCTGGAAATATTTCTGGCAGTCGGTGTTCGGGCTCGGCGCGGCGCTGTTCCTGTTCTACACCGCGCCGCACGCCGTGCATGGCGCCACTGTGGCGGAGACCGCGCTGTACGTGCCGCTGTTCAAGCACGTGGTGGTGCCGCTGGGGCTGTTCTTCGTGGTGATCACCTACTTCATGATCGTGGGCTTCTCCAACGCGGTGAACCTCACCGACGGGCTGGATGGGCTGGCGATCATGCCGACGGTGCTGGTCTCTGGCGCGCTGGGCGTGTTCGCCTACGTGGCCGGCAACCGGGTGTTCTCCGAGTACCTTGGCGTGCCGGCGATTCCCGGCGCGGGCGAGCTGGCGATCGTCACCGGCGCGCTGGCCGGAGCGGGGCTGGGCTTCCTGTGGTTCAACACCTATCCGGCGCAGGTGTTCATGGGCGACGTGGGCGCGCTGGCGATCGGCGCGGCACTGGGTTGCATCGCGGTGATCGTGCGTCAGGAGATCGTGCTGCTGGTGATGGGCGGCGTATTCGTGATGGAAACCGCCTCGGTGATGATCCAGGTGGCCAGCTTCAGGCTCACCGGCAAGCGGGTGTTCCGCATGGCGCCGGTGCACCACCACTTCGAACTGAAGGGCTGGCCCGAGCCGCGCGTGATCGTGCGCTTCTGGATCATCTCCGTCGTCCTCGTGCTGGTCGGTCTTGCCACGTTGAAGGTGCGCTGATGAGAGCCGGGAATAGGGAATCGGGAATAGGGAATGGGAAAGAGCGCGCAGTGCGTCGCGACCGTGCGCCCGCATGCTCTTCCCATTCCCTATTCCCTATTTCCTATTCCCTCGCAGCGGAGCAAGCAAATGTTTGACGCCGCCTCCCAGGCTCGTCGTCGCAATGGCCCGCGGGGGCATTTCGACCCGTGGCTGCTGGTTGCGCTGGTGGGGCTGGCCAGCATCGGGGTGGTGATGGTGGCGTCCAGTTCGATCGCGGTGGCGGACAGCCAGGAGCTGGGTGCGTTCTATTTCCTGCGCCGGCACCTGGTGTTCCTCGGGATCGGCATGGTCGCGGCCGGGTTGGCCATGCGCACGGAGCTGCGGCTGCTGGAGAAGTACGCGTTTCCGCTGCTGGCCCTGGCGTTCCTGCTGCTGCTGGCGGTGTTCGTGCCGCACCTGGGCATGCGCATCAACGGCGCGCGGCGCTGGCTCAACCTGCTGGTGACCACGTTCCAGCCGGTGGAGGCGGTGAAGCTGATCCTGGTGATCTACATCGCCAGCTATCTGGTACGCCACCGCGACAGCGTGGAGAACCGTTTCCTCGGCCTGATCAAGCCGATCGCCGTGGCCGGCATCATCGTGCTGCTGCTGCTGGTGCAGCCGGATTTCGGCTCGGCCACGCTGGTGATCGCGGTGACCATCGCGATGGTCTGGCTGGGCGGGGCGCGGCCGATCTTCCTGTTCCTGATGGGCTTGCCGCTGATGCCGCTGCTGTACATCGCGGCGACCGGCGAGAGCTACCGCATGAAGCGGCTGACCTCGTTCCTCGACCCATGGAAGGACCCGTTCAACGACGGCTTCCAGCTGACCCAGTCGCTGATGGCGATCGGCCGCGGCGAGTGGGACGGCGTGGGCCTGGGGTCCAGCGTGCTGAAACTCTCCTACCTGCCCGAGGCGCACACCGATTTCATCTTCGCGGTGATCGGCGAGGAGCTGGGGCTGGCCGGCGTGGTGCTGGTGATCGGCCTGTTCGCGCTGGCCGTGTGGCGCGGCCTGCAGGTGGGCCTGAAGGGTGTCGACGTGGGCCAGCGCTTCGCCGGCTACGTGGCGTTCGGCGTGTCGCTGATGCTGGCGATGCAGGCGATCGTGTCGGTGGGCGTGAACCTCGGCGCCTTGCCGACCAAGGGCCTGACCCTGCCACTGATCAGCTACGGCGGCTCCTCGATGGTGCTCACCTGTGCCATGGCCGGCGTGCTGCTGCGCGCCACCTTCGAGATCAATCGCGCGCTGGACGCCCGCCAGATGGCCACGCGCATGCCGGCAGCCGTGACCGTGGCCGACGCGAATGCCGCGGTGACGCCGCGCGAGGCGGAGGCCGCATGAACGCCGCGACGCGGGAATCGGGAATGGGCGAAGACCGGCGCGGGGCGCGGCCTGCTTTTGCCGATCCGCGACCGGTGCTCATCATGGCCGGCGGCACCGGTGGACACATCTTCCCGGGACTGGCGGTGGCCGAATGCCTGCGCGGGCAAGGTGTGCCGGTGGCGTGGCTGGGGGCGGTCGGCGGGATGGAGACGCGGGTGGTGCCGGCGCACGGGATCGAGTTGCACACGGTGGCGGTGGGCGGTTTGCGCGGAAAAGGCTGGAAGACCCGCCTGCTGGCGCCGCTGATGCTGCTGCGCGCGCTTCTTGCCTCGCTGGCGTTGCTGCGGCGGCTGCGTCCGCGCAGCGTGCTGTCGATGGGTGGCTACGTGGCCGGCCCCGGCGGTCTCGCCGCGTGGCTGCTGCGGCGGCCGCTGCTGGTGCATGAACAGAATCGCGTGGCCGGTTTCACCAACCGCAAGCTGGCCGCATTGGCGCGCCGCGTGCTGGCCGGCTTCGACGGCGTGCTGCCGCAGGCGCAGTGGGTCGGCAATCCGGTACGTGCGGTGATCGGCGCGCTGCCGCCGCCGGCGCAACGCATGGCCGATCGCCCGGGTGCGCCACGCCTGCTGGTGCTGGGCGGCAGCCTTGGGGCGCGTGCGCTGAATCTCGCGGTGCCGCAGGCGCTGGCCCGACTCGAACCCGGGCAGCGTCCCGAGGTGTTGCACCAGTGCGGCAGTCGTGGCCTCGACGAGGCACGCGCGGCGTATGCGCAGGCCGGCGTGGAAGCGCGCGTGGTGGCCTTCATCGACGACATGGCCGATGCCTACGGCTGGGCGGACCTGGCGGTCTGCCGTGCTGGCGCGCTGACCCTGGCCGAACTTTCCGCCGCCGGGCTCGGCGCCTTGCTGGTGCCGTTTCCGTACGCGGTGGACGACCACCAGACGCGCAACGCGGAGGTGCTTGCGGCGGTCGGCGCCGCCGAGATCATGCAGGAGAATGCACTGGACAACCAACAACTGGCGCAGCGGTTGGCTGCGCTGCTCGGCGATCGAACCGCCCTGCTGGCCATGGCCGAAGCGGCACGCACGCTGGCCAAGCCCGACGCGGCGCAGGTGATCGCGCGCGCCTGCACGGAGGTGGCTGCATGAGCCGGCTCTCCGCCCAGCAGGACCCGATGAGCACGTTTCGCCGGGTGCATTTCATCGGCATCGGCGGCGTGGGCATGAGCGGCATCGCCGAGGTGCTGCACAACCTGGGCTACGCGGTGTCCGGTTCCGACCGTGCCGGCTCACCCACGGTGCAGCGGCTGCAGCGGCTGGGCCTCACCGTGCACGTGGGCCACGCCGCGGAGAACGTCGCCGGCGCCGACGTGGTGGTCACCTCCAGCGCGATCAAGCCGGACAACCCGGAGCTGGCTGCTGCTCTCGCGGCGCGCATCCCGGTGATCCCGCGTGCGGAAATGCTGGGCGAGCTGATGCGTTTTCGCCGCGGCATCGCGATCGCCGGCACGCACGGCAAGACCACCACCACCAGCCTCACCGCCAGCGTCCTGGCCGAGGCCGGTTACGACCCGACCTTCGTGATCGGCGGCCAGCTCAATGCGGCCGGCGCCAACGCGCGGCTCGGCACCGGCCAGTACCTGGTGGCCGAAGCGGACGAGTCGGACGGCTCGTTCCTGCTGCTGTCGCCGGTGATCGCCGCGATCACCAACATCGACGCCGACCATCTGGAGAACTACCACGGCGACTTCGCCGAGGTGAAGAAGGCGTTCGCCGATTTCCTGCACCGGCTGCCGTTCTACGGCCTGGCGGTGCTGTGCGTGGACGACCCGGAAGTGGCCGCGCTGGCCAAGGCCACCAATCGCCGGGTGATCCGTTACGGCATCGACAGCGCGGACGCCGACGTGCGCGCGCTGAACCTGCGCCAGCAGGGTTTCGAGATGCATTTCGAACTGCAGTTGCCCGATGGCGCGGCGGCCGTGCCGGTCACGCTGAACCTGCCCGGGCGGCACAACGTGCTCAACGCGCTGGCCGCCGCCACGATCGGCTGGCAGCTCGGTGTCGAGGTGGCGGCGATCGCCGCCGCACTGAAGGGTTTCCAGGGCGTGGGCCGGCGCTTCCATCGGCGCGGCGAGCTCGCCATCGATGGCGGCCGCGTGCTGCTGGTCGACGACTACGGCCACCACCCGCGCGAGATTGCGGCGGTGTTCGCGGCGGTGCGCGGCGGCTGGCCGGAGCGGCGCCTGGTAGTGGCCTTCCAGCCGCACCGCTACAGCCGCACGCGCGACCTGCTGGACGATTTTGCCAACGTGCTGGCCGACGCCGACGTGCTGGTGCTGACCGATGTGTACCCGGCCGGCGAGGCGCCGATCGCCGGCGCCGACGGCCGCGCGCTGGCGCGTGCCGTGCGTGCGCGCGGCAAGGTCGACCCGGTGCTGGTCGAGCATCCGCGCGAGTTCCGCACCAGCCTGCCCAGCCTGCTGCACGACGGCGACCTGTTGCTGCTGCTCGGCGCCGGCGACATCGGCGCGGCGGCGGTCGAGCTGGCGAACGCCGGCCAACTCAAGACGAAGGGGGCCGCATGATGGCCGCAATCACGAATCCGGGCACCTCCCGCATCACCGATCCCGCGCAGTTCGGCCGTGTGGCGGTGGTCATGGGCGGCAGCTCGGCCGAGCGCGAGGTGTCGCTGGATTCCGGCCGCAACGTGCTGGTCGCACTGCGCGCGCGCGGCGTCGACGCGCATGCGATCGACGGTATCCCGGCCCTGCTCGACGCGCTGCGCGCGGGCCACTTCGCGCGTGTGTTCAACATCCTGCACGGCCAGCACGGCGGTGGCGAGGATGGCGTGCTGCAAGGTGCGCTGGAATCGCTGCACGTGCCGTACACCGGTTCGGGCGTGCTCGGTTCGGCGTTGTCGATGGACAAGACCCGCTCCAAGCGCGTGTGGCAATCGCTGGGCCTGTCCACGCCGACCTTCGCCGCGCTGCCGCGTGGCGCGGACGTGCTCGCCGCGGTGCGGCGGATCGGCTATCCGCTGATCGTCAAGCCCGCATGCGAAGGCTCCAGCGTCGGCGTGACCCGGGTGTTCGCCGAGCAGGACCTGGCCGCGGCGGTCGAATTGGCCGAGCGCTATCCGGGCGATCTGCTGATGGAAACCCTGATCGAGGGCGACGAACTCACCGTCGCCATTCTCGGCCGCCAGGTGCTGCCGAGCATCCATATCGTGCCCAAGGGAGCGTTCTACGACTACAACGCCAAGTACGTGGCCGAGGACACCCAGTACATCTGCCCCGGTGCCGAAGGTGCCGCGGCGGACGAACTGGCGGTGCTGTCGCTGGCTGCGTTCGACGCGCTGGGCTGCGCCGGCTGGGGCCGCGTCGACGTGATGCGCGACCGCAACGGCCGTCCCTGGCTGCTGGAGGTCAACACCGCCCCCGGCATGACCTCGCACTCGCTGGTGCCCAAGGCCGCCGCCGCCGCCGGCATCGACTACCAGGAACTGTGCTGGCGTGTGCTGGAAACAAGCTTCCAGCGGGAATGGGGAATAGGGAATAGGGAATCGGAACATCAAACAGCAGACGCCGGCTCTGCCTATTCCCCATTCCCTATTCCCTATTCCCGCGACTCCGAAGGAGACGCAAAGTGAAAGGCCCCATCCGCCTCGCTGCCTGGTGCCTGGCGATCGCGCTCGTCGCGTTGCCGGTCGTCGGGCTGCTGCGCGGGTGGTTTGCCGCCGATCGCTGGCCGGTGACCCAGCTGACCGTGCAGGCGGAGTTCAAGCACGTCACTGCTGCCGAGATCCGCACGGCGGTGCTGCCGCGACTGGGCAAGGGTTTCTTCGCGCTGGATCTCGATGCGGTGCAGAAGGCTGTCGCCGCGTTGCCGTGGGTGGAGTCGGTGGAGGCGCGCAAGCGCTGGCCCGATACCTTGCAACTGCGCATCTACGAGCGCCAGCCGTTCGCGCGCTGGAATGACAGGCAGCTGATCAGCCGCCAGGGCCGCGTGTTCGACGCCCCCGGCGTAGATCAGCTGACCGCCTTGCCCGGCCTGAGTGGTCCGGATGCGCGGCTGGCCGAGGTGGTGAGCTTCTACGCCGATGTCAGCAAGGCGTTTGCCGGCACCCACCTGCGCATCAATGGCGTGGCGCTGACCGAACGCGGCAGCTGGAGCGTCACCACCGGCAGCGGCGCGCGCATCGTGATCGGCGACCGCGAGCAGGCCGGCCGCCGGCTGCATCGTTTCCTCGACGTCTACCCGCAGCTGATCGCCGGCCATGCCGACGGCTTCGTTTACGCCGATCTTCGCTACACCAACGGCTTTGCCGTGCGCTGGCCCGACGCGGCCGGCGCCCCGGCTGGAGGTTCACCCCGCTCATGACTGTCTCGCCATGAAAACGCGCAATGAAAAGCAGCTGGTCGTCGGCCTGGACATCGGCACCTCCAAGGTGGTGGCGATCGTCGGCGAGTACGAACCGGGCGAGCCGATCACCGTGATCGGCATCGGCACCCACGTCTCGCGCGGCATGAAGCGTGGCTCGGTGGTCGACATCGAATCGACCGTGCACTCGATCCAGCGCGCGGTGGAGGAGGCCGAGCTGATGGCCGGTTGCGACATCCGATCGGTCTACGCCTCGATCTCCGGCAGCCACCTGGAAACGCGCAACTCGCACGGCAACGCGGCGATCCGCGAGCGCGAGGTCACCGCCGCCGACCTGGAACAGGTGCTAGAGGCCGCCAGCGCGGTGGCGATCCCGGCCGATCGCAAGGTGCTCTACAAGGAGTCGCAGGAATACCGCATCGACGGCCAGGACGGCATCCGCCGCCCGGTCGGCATGAGCGGCGTGCGGCTGGAGGCCAACGTGCACCTGGTCACCGGCGCTGCCGCCGCGGTGCAGAACATCTCCAAGTGCATCCAGCGCTGCGGACTCACCGTCGATGAGCTGGTTCCTTCCGCGCTGGCCAGCGCCAAGGCGGTGCTGACCGACGACGAGCGCGAGCTCGGCGTGTGCCTGGTCGACATCGGCGCGGGCACCACCGACATCGCGATCTACACGCAGGGCTCGATTCGCCACACCGCGTCGCTGCCGGTCGGCGGCGACCAGGTCACCAGCGACATCGCCTACGGCGTGCACACGCCCACCGCGCACGCGGAGGAGATCAAGATCAAGTACGCCTGCGCGCTGACCGGGCTGGCGCACGCGGAGGAAACCATCCAGGTGCCCAGCGTCGGCGATCGTCCACCGCGCCGGCTGGCGCGGCAGTCGCTGGCGCAGAGCGTGCAGGCGCGCTACGAGGAAATCTTCGAGATGGTGCAGGACCAGTTGCGCCGCTCCGGCTACGAGAGCCTGGTCGCCGCCGGCGTGGTGCTTACCGGCGGCGCCTCGAAGATGGAAGGCGCGCTGGAGCTGGCCGAGGAGATCTTCCACAAGATGGTGCGCATCGGCCTGCCGCAGCAAGTCGAGGGTCTCGGCGAGGTGGTTTCCAGTCCGTTGCATGCCACTGGCGTAGGTCTGCTGCTGCATGGCGCGCGCGCCGGCGGCGCGCGGGTCGGCGGACCGGTGGGCAGCAGCATGGGCGGGATGGTCGACAAGCTGCGCGGCTGGCTCACGCGGAATTTCTAGCAATGCGGTTTCGGGCGGCGCAGGAGCTGCCGCCCCGGGTGGAAGGAAATCCACCCACCACCACGGGCCGACAGGAGTCGCTCCCCGCGGTTAAAACGACAACAACTCTACGGAGGACGGGAAATGTTTGAACTGATCGATAAACTTGCACCCAATGCAGTCATCAAGGTGATCGGCGTGGGCGGCGGCGGTGGCAACGCCGTGGCGCACATGCTCAACGCCAACATCGAAGGCGTCGAGTTCGTCGTCGCCAATACCGATGCCCAGGCGATGACCAACTGCGGCTCGCGCACCCACCTGCAACTCGGCGGCAACGTGACCAAGGGTCTCGGCGCCGGCGCGAATCCCGAGGTCGGCCGGCAGGCCGCGCTGGAGGACCGCGAACGGATCGAGGCGATGCTCGAAGGCGCCGACATGGTGTTCATCACCGCCGGCATGGGCGGCGGCACCGGCACCGGCGCGGCGCCGGTGGTGGCGCAGCTGGCCAAGGAGAAGGGCATCCTGACGGTCGCGGTCGTCACCAAGCCGTTCCCGTTCGAGGGCCGCCGGCGCATGCAGGTCGCCCTGAAGGGCATCGAGGACCTGTCGCAGCACGTCGACTCGCTGATCACCGTGCCGAACGAGAAGCTGCTCAGCGTGCTCGGCCGCGAGGTCACCCTGCTCAACGCGTTCAAGGCCGCCAACGACGTGCTGCAGGGCGCCGTGCAGGGCATCGCCGACCTGATCACCGCCCCTGGCCTGATCAACGTCGACTTCGCCGACGTGCGCACCGTGATGTCGGAGATGGGCCTGGCCATGATGGGCTCGGGCACCGCCCGCGGTGACGATCGCGCCCAGGCGGCGGCCGAGGCGGCGATCAAGAACCCGCTGCTGGAGGACGTCAACCTGAACGGCGCCTGCGGCATCCTGGTCAACGTCACCGCCGGTCCGAACCTCACCATGCGCGAGTTCGACGAGATCGGCCGCATCATCCACGACTTCGCCAGCGAAGACGCCACCGTGGTGATCGGCACCTCGCTGGACCCGGACATGAAGGACGACGTGCGCGTGACCGTGGTGGCCACCGGCCTCAACCGCGCCAATGCCTCGCGCAGCCAGCCGCCGATCCGCATGGTCGAAACCCAGCAGATGCAGATGCGTCCGCGCCCGGTGGTGCTGCGTACCGGCACCGGCAACGAGGTGGTGGACTATGCCCAGCCGGAGGTGCAGGGTCGGACCGAGTCCAGCGCAGCGGCCAAGCATGGCGATGCCGGCCTCGATTACCTGGACATCCCGGCATTCCTGCGCCGGCAGGCTGATTGAGGAGCATTGCGGAGCATGTCGATGCGTTGAACGATCGCCCGCCGGGTCGGTCAGTCACTCCATTGCCTCACGAATGGCTGCCTTGCGGCAGGCCGTTTGCAAGGTCTGCGATGGCGCGACGATGGCTGCGGCGACGGCGGTTGGTTGGCACCCGATGCCGTGCGCCGGGATGGGCGCGCGGGGCAGGGCCGCGGATTTGTCGCCGCGGTGCCGAAGCGATGTCCCGGGCCGGATTCCCGTCCCAGGCCCGGGCTTCGCTCCTTATCTTTCGGCGCTGGCGGGCGCCAAATGTGCGCCAGTTCCCAAGGATGAAAGAAAGATGAAGGCTTAACCAGACTGTACGGTGCGGTTTGCTTTTATCCCAGGTTAAAACTGTGTTAGCATCCGCTCCTGATTGGCTGCTGCCTCCACGGGTCCCAACAATAATGATCAAGCAGCGTACGCTTAAAAACATCATCCGGGCGACCGGTGTCGGCTTGCACACGGGCGACAAGGTCTACATGACCTTGCGTCCCGCCGCGCCGAACACGGGCATCGTTTTCCGTCGGACGGATCTCGATCCGCCGGTGGACATCCGCGCACGCCAGGACAACGTCGGCGACACACGCCTTTCCACCACGCTCATGAATGGTGAAGTGCGCGTGGCCACCGTCGAACACCTGTTGTCGGCGATGGCCGGGCTCGGCATCGACAACGCCTACGTCGACCTGTCGGCGCCGGAAGTGCCGATCATGGATGGCAGTGCGGGACCGTTCGTGTTCCTGCTGCAGTCCGCCGGCATCGAGGAGCAGCCGGTGGCCAAGCGCTTCATCCGCATCAAGAAGCCGATCAAGGTGCAGGAAGGCGACAAGTGGGCCAGCTTCGAGCCGTTCGAAGGCTTCAAGGTGGGCTTCTCGATCGACTTCAACCACCCGATCATCTCCAAGCGCACCTCGCGCGCCGAGATCGACTTCTCCACCACGTCCTTCGTCAAGGAAGTCAGTCGCGCACGCACCTTCGGCTTCATGCGCGACATCGAGATGCTGCGCGAGCACAACCTGGCGCTGGGCGGTTCGATGGACAACGCGGTGGTGCTGGACGATTACCGCGTGCTGAACGAGGACGGCCTGCGCTACGAGGACGAGTTCGTCAAGCACAAGATCCTCGACGCGATCGGCGATCTGTACCTGCTTGGCCACAGCCTGATCGGCGCCTATCACGCGCACAAGTCGGGCCACGAGCTCAACAACAAGCTGCTGCGTGCCCTGATCGCCGATGCCTCGGCGTGGGAAGAAGTCAGCTACCACGAGGATCCGGCGGTGTCGCCGATCTCCTACGCGCATCCGGCCCAGGCGATCTGACGCTTGGTGTCACGTGGTGCTGCCCACCCGCATGGCCGGATCGCGAGATCCGGCCATTTTTGTTGACCGCGACACATTCGCCGCGCGGGTTGGGTCACAGCCCGGCGTGGGCCGCACTTTTCATTAACTGTTCACGTGGTATAAACGCAACTCGCGTGGCATGGGCCGCGGGGGCAAGACGCGACGCGTCTCGCAGGAACGCCCTTCAATTCGAGGGGTGCTCGGGGGAATCAGCGGTTTCGGCGAGGGACGCCAGCTGAAGGAACAGATCCCGCCATTCGGGGTCTGTGGACGAGGCAGCGGCAGCCCTGAGGTGGGCGGCCGCGGCTGGCGAAAGCGGTTTTGACTGATCCGGCACGGTAACGGCCGGCGGTTGGGGAGCCACTTTCACGGTGACTGAACTGGCGCAGGCGCCGACGGCGCTTGCGGAGGCAAGGATCTGTGCCTGCATCAAGCGCAGGCGTGACGCCCAAGCCGGTGAAGACGCCAGGAAGACGAGGCGGTTGTTGCGCAGATCGGCGAATCTGACCTGTTCGCGCAGGGGCAACGGCAACGTCTGGCGCAGTGCGCGGTCCAGCGCTTCCAGCGCGCCGGCCTTTCGGGCCAGCGACGCGAAGGAGCCGCAATCGGCAAGGGATTTCGGTCCGTTGTCGCGGCGACGGGAAGTGACGGGTTCCGCGCGGTGCATGGTGCCGACATTCGATTTTGGAAAGACATGCAGATCATACTCGTCTCACGCGCGCGGAAGCTCCCGAAAACGCTGGATCTGGCCAACCGGCGCGTGCGCTGGAAGCTGCTCTCGATGCTGTCGCTGGGCGTGCTGGGCTGCCTGGCCCTGGGTGGCGCGCTGACTCTCGCCATCGCCAGTCCGCGCGACCGCGCGCTGGCGCAGATCCACGACCTGCAACGGCAGATCCACCAGCAGAACACCGAACTCGGCGGCGTGCGCGTCGATGCGCAGCGCAGCCTGGACGCGCTGGCGCTCAAGCTGGGCCAGCTGCAGGCGCAGTCGACCCGCCTGAACGCCCTCGGCGAACGCCTGGTGCAGGTCGGCAAGCTCGACAGCGGCGAGTTCAACTTCGACCAGCCACCTGCGCTGGGTGGCGTCGAGGACACCAGCAGCACCGGTTACGCCATGCCGCCCGCGCTGGAGGCCGGCATCGACCGGCTCACCGGGCAGTTCAACGCCCAGCAGGCCCAGTTGTCGGCGCTGCAAAGCCTGTTGCTCGATGCCCGCATCGAGTCGAACCTGAAGCCGACCGGCATGCCGGTGCAAGGCTACATCTCCTCCTATTTCGGCGTGCGCCCGGACCCGTTCGACGGCCAGGCGGCGCGGCATACCGGCATCGACATCGCCACGCCGTTCGGTACGCCGGTGCATGCCGTGGCCGAGGGCATGGTGACCTTCGCCGGCGTGCGCAGCGGCTACGGCAACGTGGTCGAAATCGACCACGGCAACGGCTACATGACCCGCTACGCGCACAACAGCAAGCTGGACGTGCATCCCGGCCAGCATGTGCAGGTCGGCGACGTGATCGCGCAGGCCGGTTCCACCGGTCGCTCCACCGGTTCGCACGTGCATTTCGAGGTCTGGTACCACGATCGCGTGGTCAATCCGCTGGCGTTCGTGCGCAGCCACCGCTAGACGCCCTGATCCCTTGAATCCGGCCCCGGCCGCCGCCAGTTTCTGACGGTTCGCCGGTGCTCCCGCGTGACGCCGGCACGCCCATCCCGCCAGATCGGGTGAGCCGCACCGGGCATGTAGTAACATGCTCGATTGGCTCGCGCGTGCAGCGGGCGTCTTGTTCCCCCAACCGGAAAATCGATGTTCAATCGTGCCCTGACGAGTCTGTTTGGCAGCCGCAACGAGCGTGTGCTGCGTCAGCTTTCACGTACGGTCCATCGCATCAATGCGCTGGAACCGGAGATGGAGAAACTGGACGATGCCGCGTTGCGCGGCAAGACTGCCGAGTTCAAGCAGCGTTACGCCGCCGGCGAATCACTGGACAAGCTGCTGCCGGAAGCCTTCGCGGTGGCCCGCGAGGCCTCGCGCCGCACCCTGGGCATGCGTCCGTACGACGTGCAGTTGATCGGTGGCATGGTGCTGCACCAGGGCAAGATCGCCGAGATGCGCACTGGCGAAGGCAAGACCCTGGTGGCGACGCTGCCGGTATACCTCAACGCGATCGCGGGCAAAGGCGTGCACGTGGTCACCGTCAACGACTACCTGGCGCGGCGCGACTCGGCGCAGATGAGCAAGCTGTACAACTTCCTCGACCTGACCGTCGACGTGGTGTACCCGGGCATGGACCACGCCGACAAGCACGCGGCGTATGCGGCCGACATCACTTACGGCACCAACAACGAGTTCGGCTTCGACTACCTGCGCGACAACATGGCGCTCAGCAAGGAGCAGCGCTACCAGCGCGGCCTGCATTACGCCATCGTTGACGAGGTCGACTCGATCCTGATCGACGAGGCGCGCACGCCGCTGATCATCTCCGGCCCGGCGGAGGATTCCCCGCAGTTGTACATCGCCGTCAACAAGATCGTGCCGCGGATGATCCGCCAGGCCGAGGAAGACAGCGAGGGCGACTACTGGGTCGACGAGAAGCAGAAGCAGGTGCATCTGTCCGAGGCCGGCATGCAGCACGCGGACGAGCTGCTGCGCGAGGCCGGCGTGATCGACCAGGACAGCGGCCTGTACGACTCCAAGAATCTCGCGGTGGTTCATCATCTCAACGCCGCCCTGCGCGCCAACGGCATCTACCAGCGCGACGTCGACTACATCGTGCGCGATGGCGAAGTGATCATCGTCGACGAGTTCACCGGCCGTACCCTGGCCGGCCGACGCTGGTCCGACGGCCTGCACCAGGCGGTCGAGGCGAAGGAGGGCGTGCCGATCCAGCGCGAGAACCAGACGCTGGCCACGGTGACGTTCCAGAACCTGTTCCGCATGTACAAGAAGCTGGCCGGCATGACCGGCACGGCCGATACCGAGGCGTTCGAGTTCCAGAGCATCTACGGCCTGGAGGTGGTGGTGATCCCCACCCACAAGCCGATGATCCGCAAGGACAACCCGGACATGATCTTCCTGTCGCAGACACCGAAGTACAACTCGGTGATCGAGGACATCAAGGACTGCCACAAGCGCGGCCAGCCGGTGCTGGTCGGCACCACCTCGATCGAGGTGTCCGAGCTGCTGTCCGGGTTGCTGAAGAAGGCGGGCGTGGCGCACGAGGTGCTCAACGCCAAGCATCACGAGCGCGAGGCGCACATCGTGGCGCAGGCCGGCGCGCCCGGCCAGGTCACCATCGCCACCAACATGGCCGGCCGCGGTACCGACATCGTGCTCGGCGGCAGTCTCGAGGCCGCGCTGGCCGAACTGCCCGAAGGCGCCAGCGAGGTGGACCGCGCGCGCGTCAAGGCCGAGTGGAAGAAGCGGCACGAGCAGGTGCTGGCCGCCGGCGGCCTGCACATCATCGGCACCGAGCGGCACGAATCGCGGCGCATCGACAACCAGCTGCGCGGCCGCTCCGGCCGCCAGGGCGACCCGGGCTCCTCGCGCTTCTACCTGTCGCTGGAGGACAACCTGCTGCGCATCTTCGGCGGCGAAGGCCTGGTGCGCTGGATGAAGCGCTTCGGCATGAAGGACGACGACGCGCTGGAAGATCGCATGATCAGCCGGCAGATCGAGAAGGCCCAGCGCAAGGTCGAGCAGCACAACTTCGACATCCGCAAGCACCTGCTGGAGTTCGACGACGTCGCCAACGACCAGCGCAAGGTGATCTACACCCAGCGTGACGAATTGCTGGAGGGCGAGGAGGTCGCGGCCACCGTCGCCGACATCCGCGAGGATGTGGTGCAGACCCTGGTTCAGACCTACGTGCCGCCGCAGACCATCGACGAGCAGTGGGATATCGCCGGCCTGGATCGCGAGCTGGAGAGCCAGTTCAACCTGTCGCTCGACCTCAAGCACTGGGTCGAGCAGCAGAGCGAGATCGACGCCGAGATGATCCGCAAGCACGTGGACGAGGCGGTCGCCGAGCTGTTCCACGGCAAGGAGGCGCAGATCGGGGCCGAGACCATGCGCCAGCTCGAAAAGCACGTGATGCTGACCGTGGTCGACAACGCCTGGAAGGACCATCTTTCCAGCATGGATTACCTGCGCCAGGGCATCTCGCTGGTGGGCTACGCGCAGCAGGACCCGAAGCAGGCGTTCAAGCGCGAGGCGTTCAAGCTGTTCTCCGACATGCTGGCGCGGATCAAGTCCGAGGTGGTGCAGATGCTTGCGCGCATCCGCATCCGCAGCGAGGAGGAAGTCGCCGCGATGGAGGCCGAGCAGCAGCGCATGGCCGAGCGCCTGCAGAAACAGATGCTCGCCACCGGCGGCGGCGCGCCGCCCGATGCGTTCGGCAATGCCGGCGCGGCCCCGGAAGACGGTGCCCACCTGGCCGCACAACCGGTGCAGCATGCCGGCCCCAAGGTCGGCCGCAACGAGCCATGCCCCTGCGGCTCCGGCAAGAAGTACAAGCATTGTCACGGACAGCTGAGCTGAGACAGAAAGCAGGAGTGAGTGGAGAGGAGTGAGAGAAAGCTGTCCGGCCCGCTCTCACTCCTCACTCCTCTCCACTCACTCCTCGCCTTTCAGTCCTCGCCGCCTGGCGGCCGCTTGCGATGCGGCTCGGCGTTGACGGTGATGTAGTGCGTCCCCTCGCCGTCCAGTTGCAGTGCGGTGAGCTTGCCGCCCCAGACGCAGCCGGTGTCGATCGCGTGCACGCCCAGTCCGTCGAATCGGCCCAGCGCCGACCAGTGGCCGCAGACGATACGCACGTCGCGTCGACGCATGCCGGGCACGGCAAACCACGGGTACAGGCCGGGCTTCTGCGTGCCGGGGATGCCCTTGGCGTCGAAGTCGATGCGCCCGTTGACGTCGCAGTAGCGCATGCGCGTCATGGTGTTGATGGTGGCGCGGTAACGGTCCTGGCCCTGCAGCCGGCTCGACCACTGCGCGGGACGATTGCCGAACAGGTTGCGCAGCAGGCGCGGGTGGCGCGGGCTGGACAGCTCGCGCTCGACCTCCTGGGCGGCACGCAACGCCTGGCGCAGCGTCCACACCGGTGCGAGGCCGGCATGCACCATCGCCCAGTCGAGCTGTTCGTCGTGGTGCATCAGCTTCTGCGAGCGCAGCCATTCGAACAGCACCGGTGCATCGTCGGCAAACAGCACCTCGCGCAGTTCGGGGTTCACCCGCGCCTGCGCCTCCGGCTTGCGCTGCGCGATCGCCAGCAGGCTGAGGTCGTGGTTGCCAAGCGTGACAACGCACGAGTCGCGCAGGTCGTGGATCAGTCGCAGTGTTTCCAGCGACTGCCCGCCGCGGTTGACCAGGTCGCCGCAGAACCACAGCTGGTCACGCGCGGGGTCGAAGCGCAGTTTCTCCAGCAGGCGTTGCAATTCGGGATAGCAGCCCTGCACGTCGCCGATGGCGTACGTAGCCATGTCAGTCCCGGGCCATCAGTGCAGCGTACGCGGGATGGACAGGGTGAAGGTCGGGATCGGCGCCTCGAACTCGGTGCCGTCGTCGGCGAGCATCTGGTAGCTGCCGCCCATGATGCCCACCGGCGTCTCCAGCACCGCGCCGGAGGTGTATTCGAAATCCTCACCGGGGCGCATCCACGGCTGTTCGCCGACCACGCCGTCGCCGCTCACTTCCTCGACCTTGCCGTTCGCGTCGGTGATCTGCCAGCGCCGTGCGAGCAGGCGCGCGGGCAGCTGGCCGGCGTTGCGCAGGGTGATGGTGTAGGCGAAAACGTAACGGTTGTCCCCGGGCCTGGACTGGTCGGGAACGAAACGGGTTTGCACCTGCACGTCGATCGTGTAGGGGGATTGTTCGGTCATGCCCGGATTGTAAGGCCTGCGCTCGCCAATGGGGCGGCGCGTGCGCGACGGCTTCACTGCGCCGGCGGAACGACCTTGGCCAGGCGCACGAAATCCGCCGGCGACAGCGTTTCGGCGCGTGCGCGCGGGTCCACGTCGGCGCGGCGGATCGCGTCGCTGTCCATCACCTGCTTGAGTGCGTTGGACAGCGTCTTGCGCCGTTGCGCGAACGCCGCCTTCACCACGGCGTAGAGTTGCGCCGGGTCGGCGTCGTGCCGTTTTTCCGGCGGCAGCGGCTGCAGTCGCACTACGGCAGAGTCGACCTTCGGCGGCGGCCGGAACGACTCCGGCGGCACGTCGAACAGCGGTTCCACCCGGCACGCCAGCTGCAGCATGACCGACAACCGGCCGTATACCTTGCTGCCCGGTGCGGCAGCCATCCGGTCGACGACTTCCTTCTGCAGCATGAAATGCATGTCCTCGATCGCCGCCGCGTGCTCGACGCAGTGGAACAGGATCGGGCTGGAGATGTAGTAGGGCAGGTTGCCGGCCAGCCGCAACCGCGGCACGCCGTGACTGTGCGCCATCGCGGTGAAGTCGACCTTCAGCACGTCGGCGTGCACGACGTGCAGCGCACCGACCGTGGCGGCGCGCGCACGCAGGGCGGGGATCAGGTCCGTGTCCAGCTCGATCGCCGTGAGCTTGCCTGCCGCGCCCAGCAGGGGCAGCGTCAGGGCGCCTTCGCCCGGGCCGATCTCGACCAGGAAATCGTCGTCGCGCGGTGCGATCGCCGCGACGATGCGCTCGATGCATTGGCGGTCGTGCAGGAAGTGCTGGCCGAAGCTTTTCTTGGGGCGTGCGGTCATGGGGCAGAGCGAGCAGTGAGAAATGAGGAGTGAGGAGTGAGTGTGTGGAAGGTCGGGGAGATGAGTGCGCGAGCGGCTCTCTCGCTCCTCACTCCTCTCCACTCACTCCTCGCCTTCGCGCCACCAGCGTCATGGCGAGGTTGGCTGCGGCGATCAGGCTGGACGGATCGGCGCGGCCGGTGCCGGCCAGATCCAGCGCGGTGCCGTGGTCCACCGAGGTGCGGATGAAGGGCAGGCCCAGGGTGACGTTCACGGTGCGATCGAACGCTTCGCTCTTCAGCACTGGCAAGGCCTGGTCGTGGTACATCGCCAGCACCGCGTCGTAATGCGTGCGTTGCGCCGGCACGAAGGCGGTGTCGGCGGGCAGCGGGCCGAGCAGCTGCATGCCCTCGCCGCGCAAGACGTCCAGCACGGGGATCAGCGTATCGATTTCTTCCCGGCCCAGGTGGCCGCCCTCGCCGGCATGCGGATTGAGTCCGAGCACGGCGATGCGTGGCTGGTCGATGCCGAACTTGCCGCGCAGTTCGGCGTCCACGATGCGCAGCACGCGGGTCAGCAATGCGGGCGTGATCGCCGTCGGTACGGCCGACAGCGGCAGGTGGGTGGTGGCCAGCGCCACGCGCAGCTGCGGGCTGGCCAGCATCATCACCACCTCGGCGCCCGCGCGTTCGGCGAAGAATTCGGTGTGTCCGCGGAAGGCGACGCCGGCATCGTTGATCGAGGACTTCTGCAGTGGCGCGGTGACCACCGCGGCATAACGGCCGGCCATGCAGCCGTCGGCGGCCTCGGCCAGGGTGGCCAGCACGTGGCTCGCGTTGCGCGGGTCGGGGTGGCCGGGCACTTCCCTCGTCGCCAGCGGCACGTGACGCACGCGCAGCGCGCCGGCGGCGCGGGAGTCTGCCGGTGCGCCGTCGTCGTCGATCAATTCGAGGTGCATGCCGCAGCGTGTCGCCGCGCGCTCGAGCAGGTGGCGGTCGGTGATCGCGACGAGGCTTGCCGCCAGCGACGTGCCGGCCAGCCGCACCAGCAGCTCCGCACCGACGCCGGCCGGCTCGCCCGCGGTGACGGCCAGCCGGGTGAGCGCCATCGCGCTCAGCTGGCCTGGGGTGCGGCGCCGTCGGCGGGCGCCTGCTCGGGCTCGCGCAGGGACGGCACGAGGATTTCGATGTAGGCGTTGGAACGCAGGTCGCGCAGGTAGTCGTCGTAGACCTGCTCGGCCTTGCGGTTGCCGATGGCCTGGCGCGCCTGGTTGCGCTCGATCTCCACGGTCTGGTCGCTCTGGCGCGTACCCAGGCGCTGCAGCAGATGCCAGCCGGCTTCACTCTGGAACGGCTCGGATACCTGGCCGTCCTTCAGCGAGGCCAGCTTGGCGGCGATCGTCGCGCCCCACGCCGAGGGCTGGAACCAGCCCATGTCGCCGCCGATGTTGGCGGTGGTGTCGTCCTTGGAGAACTCCTTCGCCAGCGCGGCGAAGTCCTCGTGCTTGTCGACGATGCGGTGGTACAGGTCCTGCGCCTTCTGCTGTGCCTGGGCGGAGCTCAGCAGCTCGCTCGGCTTGATCAGGATCTGCCGCGCGTGGTACTCGGTGACGATCTTGCGGTCGCCCTTGCGCTGGTCGACGAGCTTGAGGATGTGGAAGCCGGTCGGGCCGCGCAGGATCTGGCTGACCTGGCCCGGCTTCATCGTGACGACCGTGTCGGCGAACGCCGGCGGAATCTCGTCCATGCGCCGCCAGCCGAGGTCGCCGCCTTCCAGTGCATCGGAAGCGTCGGAGTAGCGGATCGCGGCGGCGCCGAAATCCATGCCGCCCTGGACGGCGGCAGCGGCCTGCTCGGCCTTGGCCTGGCTGGCCTGGATCGCCGCGGCGTCCGCGCCACCGGGGATGCTCACCTGGATGTGCGCCAGGTGCACTTCGCCGGCCTTGTAGGTGGGGCTGTCGAGCAGGTTGTCGATCTCGCTGTCGGTCACCGAGACCGAGCTTTGCACCACGTTCTGGTGCAGCCGCTGCACGGTGATCTGGTCGCTCAGTTCCTTGCGGAATGCGGCGAAGCTGCCGCCCTGCTGCTCGACCGCCGCGCGCAACTGCTCGGGGGTGAGCCGGTTCTGCTGCGCCACCCCCTGGACCGCGCGGTCGACGTCGGCGCTGGACACCGAGATGCCTTGTTCCTGCGCGCGCTGCACCTGCAGGCGCATCAGGATCAGCCGGTTCAGCACCTGCCGCGTCACCACGTCCATCGGCGGCAGTTGCCCGCGGCCGGCGTACTGCTGCTGGATCGTGCGCACCGCGTCGTCCAGCTCGCTCTGCAGGATGACGTCGTCGTTGACCACCGCGACGATGCGATCGAGCGACTGGTTCGCCGGTGCGGCCGACTGCAGCAACTGCGCATGGGCAGGCACGGCGATCGCCAGGGCGAGCAGGAGGGATGCAAGGAATTGCTTCATCGAGAAAAAAGCCTGGATCGCCGAGGCGATGGATTATTGATAGCCGAGAATATCACGGCGCAGCAGCGGTTCGATCTGGCCGCCGGTCGAGCCCAGCCCCTTGAATACGATTTCGAACATGATCGCGTTGTCGCGCCGATTGAGGTTGCTTCCGGAAGGTGGCGACGTGGTGCCGTAGTAGGACTGGTTGACGTAATTGCGGTCGACCAGCCGCAGGGTGACGCAACAGCTGTCGTACTCCACGCCAAGCATCGCGTCGACGGTGCCGCTGGGGAGCTTGTAGGTGGTGTCGATCGCCGGGGCAAACGCCCAGGCGCCGAACAACCGCCACCTGTCCGACAGCGGATAGACCGCCGAGGCGCTGTATTGTTCCAGCCGGCCGCGCCGATAGTGGTAGGCGAGGTTGACGATGCCCGCATCGCCGAGGCGGCGCTGCAGACCGAACGTGGCCGCCTCCACGGCGCGGCTGTTCGGGCTCCACTGCCAGGAACTGTTCACCCGCCAGCGGTCGTTCAATTGCAGGTCGAGCTGGGCCACGTAGGCCGAGCCGGTCCAGTCGGTGCCCAGCACGCGTTGCCGGCTGAGGTAGCGGATCTGGCCGATGCTGGCCGACAGCCGCTCGACGCCATCGTCGTCCAGCAGGCGCGTGGTCAGCGCCGCGGTGACGTTGTTCGCGTCCATCTGGCGGTCGGCGCCGGAGAACTGGTTGGTCGAGAACAGTTGCCAGTAGTCGAACGACATCAGGTTGGTGTCGAACAGCGGCAGGTTGTCCTGGTCGCGGTACGGCACGTAGAGGTAGTACAGGCGCGGTTCCAGCGTCTGCGTGTAGTGCGTGCCGAACAGCGAGGTGCTGCGGTCGAACATCAATCCCGAGTCGAGGCTGACGATCGGCAGCGAGCGGGTCGGCGACTGCTCGGTGAATGGCGACACTGCCGTGCCGCTGAGCCGCCCGAATCGCCCGTAGTCCTGGTAGCCGTCGCTGAGCTGGTAGGCGGTGTAGCGCCAGGCCAGGCGCGGCCGCACGAACCACGCGGCACTGCCGAAATCGGCCGCGAGGTAGGGGTAGAGGTCCTCGCGCTGTCCCTCGACGTAGCCGGGCTTGCGGAACATCACCGCGCTGGTGTCCACGCCGGCCTGCAGCCAGCGCGACAGCGGCACTTCCGCGCTGAACAGTGCATACGGCAGCTGCCGGTAAGGCAGCGCGGAGTCGGTCGCGAACGGGTTGGTGTTCTGGTAGGTGGTGGCGCCGAAGGAGGCGTCCCACCACTTGCCGCCGCCGCTGATCGCCGCACCGGAGCGCAGGCTGTACACCGGGCTGTGCGACATCGCATTGCCGTAGTCGTACAGGTAGCTGGCGTCGGATACGTGGTTGTACGTCCCGTTGAAGCGCCAGCCGTCCCACAGGGCGGTGCGGTCGGAGAAGGACACCAGGTGGCGCGACTTGCCGGTGGTGTCGGCCAGGCCGTCGCTCTTGCCGCGGTCCTCGGGCACGTACTCCACGTTGAGCTGCCCGCTGCTGCCGGGCACCAGGTAGCGGAACTCGCCCGCCAGCAGCGGGCCGCGGCGGCTGTAGTAGCGCGGGTCCAGCGTGGCGTCGTAGTTCGGCGCCAGGTTGAGGTAGTAGGGCGTGCTGAGCTGGAAACCCGCGCGGCTGGTGTTGCCCAGCGTGGGGTAGAGGAAGCCGCTCTTGCGCCGGTCGTCGGTGGGGAAAGTGAAGTACGGCAGGTACAGGAACGGCACCTTGCCGATGCGCATGGTGGCATCGCGCGCCACGCCCACGCCGCTGGCCTTGTCGATGCTGATCGACTTGGCGCGGAACTCCCACACGTGGTGGCCGACATCGCAGGTGGAATACGTGGCCATGGAATAGCGGGTGCGCTCGGCATCCAGCATGTGTCCCTGGCGCGCCACGCCATTGCCGCGCGATTCCAGCATCTGGTAGCGCACGTCGTCGGCCACACCGCGGCTGGCATTGGTGTTGCCGCGCAGGTGCGAGGCGGCGAGCAGTTGCCCGGCCTCCTGGTAACGCACGTTGCCGCGCGCATCGTAGTCGGTGGTCGAGTCGTTGTAGTCGAGCGTATCGGCCTGCAGCTGCTGGTCGGCGCGCTGCAGCAGCACGTCGCCGGAGAGGTGGTAGACCGACTGGTCGGAGCTGTCCACGTGCTGCGCGGTGACGTGCGCCGGTGCGGTCGCGCGCTGGCTGCTGTCCCGGCTCAGCGTCGGATCGTAGAACTCCAGCAGCGCGTTGGGCCGGCACATCGCGTAGTTGAGCGGGCGCGGTGCGCAGTGGAACGAACCCAGCGGGCAACTCTGGTCGGCCGGGTCCGGCGCCTTGCGTGCCGCCGGGGCGGCGGAGGCGGCGGGAAGCTGGCCGCCGAAGAGCGCCAGCGCGGCGGCGACTGCCAGCAGGCGACGTGGAGGAAACGTTGATGTCACGATGGAACCTGCCGACCTCGAAGGCTGGTCAAGTTAGCAGAAACGCCCCCTCCGATGCGTCCGCGCGTTCAGCGCGGGCTTGGCTGCGGGCGCCGATTCACTCCATCAGGGCCTGCACGTGGGCGGCGGCGCTGGCGGCCAGGGCGGCGAGGTCGTAGCCGCCTTCGAGGGTGGAGACGATGCGCCCCTCGGCATGGCGGCGGGCCAGCGCGACCAGCCGCTCGGTGAGCCAGGCGTAGTCTTCCTCGCTCAGCCGGATGTCGGCCAGGGGGTCGTTGGCGTGGGCGTCGAAGCCGGCCGAGATCAGCAGCAATTGCGGCCGGAACGCGTGCAGGCGCGGCAGCAGCACGGCATCCCACAGTTCGCGGAATTCATGCGAGCCGGCGCCGGGCGACAACACGCCGTTGACGATGTTGCCGCAGCCGCGCTCGTCCTCGTGGCCGCTGTCCGGGTACAGCGGCGACTGGTGGCTGGAGGCGAACAGCACGCGCGGCTCGCGTTCGAAGATGTCCTGCGTGCCGTTGCCGTGGTGCACGTCGAAATCGGCGATGGCGACCCGCTTGAGCCCGTGCGCGGCCAGCGCGTGGGCGGCGCCCACCGCGACGTTGTCGAACAGGCAGAAGCCCATCGCCCGCTCGCGCGTGGCGTGGTGGCCGGGCGGGCGCACCGCGCAGAAAGCGCGTTGCGCGCTGCCGCCGAGCACCGCATCGACCGCCGCCACCACGGCGCCCGCGGCGTGCAGGGCCGCCTCGGTCGAGCCGGGGCCCATCACGGTGTCCTGGTCCAGCGCCAGCATTTCGCCCGCCGGCGCGCCGAGCAGGACTTCGCCGATATGTCCCGCGTCGTGCACGCGCAGCAGCTGTTCGCGGGTGGCCGGCGGTGCCTCGACACGGTCGAGCGCGGCGTAGCGGTCGTGATCGAGTGCCTGCAATACCGCATGCAGTCGCGCCGGCCGTTCCACGTGGCCCGGCCCCGGATCGTGCCGCAGGCAGGCGGAATGGGTGTACAGCCGCAGCATGCGGCAGCTCAGGCGGAGGGTTTGGGCTTGGGGCGGCGCTCGTGCTGCCACAGCACTTCGCCGTGGCCGCTGGCGCGCGCCAGCACCCGCGAGATCACGAACAGCAGGTCCGACAGCCGGTTGAGGTAGCGCTGCGGCTGGGTGCGGATATCCTCCACCCGCGCCAGCGCGATCACCTCGCGCTCGGCGCGGCGGCACACGGTGCGCGCCAGGTGGCCGCAGGCCGCGGCCATGCCGCCACCGGGCAGGATGAACTCCTTCAGCGGCGGCAGCGGCTCGTTGAGCCGGTCGAGGATGTGCTCGAGCCGTTCGATGTCGCTGTCGTTGACCATCGCCATGCCGGGGATGCACAGCTCGCCGCCGAGGTCGAACAGGTCATGCTGCACCTGGGTCAGTACCTCGCGCACCTCGTCGGTGACGCCATCGGCGGCCAGCAGCATGCCGATCGTGCTGTTGAGCTCGTCGACCGTGCCGTAGGCGTTGACCCGCGGCGAATCCTTGCCGACGCGCGAGCCGTCGCCGAGGCCAGTCGACCCATCGTCGCCGGTGCGCGTGTAGATCCGCGAGAGGCGGTTGCCCACGTCAGTGCCTGGCGTGGTTGCTGCGCGGCGCGGCGTGCGTCAGCTGGGTTGCCAGCGCATGCAGCAGCGCACCCAGCCCCACGTAGACGGCGGTGCCGGTGAGGAACGGCAGGTACCAGTCGCCAAGGTTGCCGAACCACGCACCGAGGCTGCGCGGCGCGGGAACGCTGGCGCTGAGCCAGTAGAAGCTGCCGTTGGAGATCAGGTAGCAGACGCCCTCGGCCACCAGCAGCGTGCCGGCCGCGAGGCCCAGCGTACGCAGGTTCAGGCCCTGCTGGTGTTTCGCCAGCCAGCTGCCACCCAGCCACAGCGCACCGTAGGACGGCAGCAGGAACCAGTAGGCCGGGGACACGCAGTAATGGCTCCAGAAGTCGATGCCCTGGCCGCTGATCACGAGGTAATCCACCAGCACGGCTTCCGCCATCAGCAGCGGGAAGGCCCAGCGGCCCTGGCCGCGCAACCAGAAGCCGGCGAGGAAAAACACGCCCCACGAAGCGTCCCACAACGCATGATGCAGCAGCGAGGGGTGGAAGCGGGTGACGCCCATCACCAGGGCCAGGCCCAGGAAGATGACCAGGCGTCGGGTCGTTGAGGTTGCCATGGGAACTCCGTGCGGCGCTGCGGGATACAGGCGTGCAAGTTTAGCCCAATGCGGCCGGCCCGATGCGTCGGTGCGGCGTCGACGCGTATCATCCGTGGCATGAATCCCTCCGGTTCCCCTGTTTGCGGCAGCGTATTGATCGTCGGCGGCGGCCTGGTCGGTGCCAGCCTGGCGATCGCACTGGACGCGGCCGGTGTCGCCGCCACCCTGGTCGAGACCGCCGCGCCGCGCGCCGATGCGCAGCCCAGCTACGACGAGCGCAACCTCGCGCTGGCCAGGGCCACCGTCAACGGGCTCGACGCGATCGGCGTATGGCAGCACGCTGCCGCCCGCGCCACGCCGATCCGGCACATCCGGGTCAGCCGTGCCGGTGAATTCGGCAGCGCGCGCATCGACGCAGACAAGCAAGGCGTCGACGCGCTGGGCTGGACCCTGCCGGCGCGCGAACTCGGCGCGGCCCTGCTGCGCCGGCTCGACGCCTGTACCCGGCTGACCCGGCTCGCCCCCGCCACGCTGTCCGCGCTCGAACCGCTGGCTGGCGGTTGGCGCGCGCAGGTCAACACCGCCGACGGCACACGCCACATCGACACGCCGCTGCTGGTCGGCGCCGACGGCACCGGCTCGTTCGTGCGCACGCAACTGGGCATCGACGCCGAGCACCACGATTACCGGCAGACCCTGTTCGTCTGCACCGTCACCCCCGAGCGCGATCACGCCAGCCGCGCCTTCGAGCGTTTTTCCGATGCCGGTCCGATCGCCTTGCTGCCGCTGGCCGAACGCCGCTGCGGGCTGGTGTTGACGGTGGCCGCGGACGAAGCGGCTGCGGTGGCCGCACTGGATGACGCCGCCTTCATCGAGCTGGCGCAGCAACGCTTCGGCTGGCGCCTGGGGCGACTGAGCCGACCGGGCAGGCGCCATCCCTACGCGATCCACCGCGTCGCGGCGGCGCAATTGATCGCATCGCGCGCGGTGCTGATCGGCAATGCCGCGCAAACCGTGCATCCGATCGGCGCGCAAGGCTTCAACCTGGGCTTGCGCGATGCGCTGACCCTGGCCGAGCTGGTGGCCGCGCAGGCCGATCCCGGCGACGCGGACATGCTCGCCCGCTATGCAGCACGCCGCGCGCCGGATCGCGAAGGCACCATGGCGATGAGCCACGGCCTCGTGCAACTGGCCTGCCTGCGGCAACCGTTGCTGGCACCGCTGCGCTCGCTGGCCTTGCTGGCCTGCGACCGGTTGCCGCCGCTGCAGCGGGCGCTGGCGCGGCGCGGCATGGGCTTTCGCGGTACGCCGCCGCGCGCCGTGCTGGAGCGGGTGCCATGAACGCCGCCATCGGCGAGGTCGCCCCGCGCCGCCGCGCCGCGGCACTCGACGTGGCCGTGGTCGGCGGCGGCATGGTCGGCGCGGCGGCTGCACTCGCGCTGGCCCGCGCGGGTTTCAGCGTCGCCCTGCTGGAAGCACGGGCGCCGCGGCCGTGGTGCGCAGATGCCGAGGTGGACCTGCGCGTGGTCGGGCTGGCGCCCTCGTCGATCGCGCTGCTGGATGACATGGACGTCTGGACGTCCATCCGCCAGGCGCGTGCCTCGGCCTACCGGCGCATGCATGTGTGGGACGACGCCAGCGGCGCGTCGATCGACTTCGATGCCGCTGCGGAAGGTCGCGACCTGCTCGGCTGCATCGTCGAGAACAGCCTGGTGCAATGGACGCTGTGGCAGGCGCTGGAAACAGCTGGTGTCCGCCGGCTGTGTCCGGCCGAAGTGACGGCTTTCGAGGCGCGCGACGATCGCATCCAGTTGCAACTGGCCGATGGCGCGACGCTGCCTGCTGCCGTGCTGGTGGCCGCCGACGGCGCCGGCTCGCCGCTGCGCCAGCTGGCCGGCATCGGCACGCGCGGGCGCGATTACGCGCAGCGTGCGGTGGTGGCGCATGTAGACACCGAGCGCGCGCATGAAGATACGGCGTGGCAGCGCTTCCTGCCGGGCGGCCCGCTGGCCCTGTTGCCGCTGGCCGACGGGCGCAGCTCGATCGTGTGGTCGCTGCCCGAGGCCGAGGCGCAGCGCGTGCTGGCGCTGGACGACCGGCGCTTCTGCGACGAGTTCGGCGCCGCCAGCGATTTCCGCCTGGGCCGGATTACCGGCAGCACGGCGCGCGCCGCGTTTCCGTTGAAGCTGCAACTGGCCGAGCGTTACCAGGCCGAGCGCTTCGTGCTGCTGGGCGACGCCGCGCATGCGGTGCATCCGCTGGCCGGGCAGGGCGTCAACCTGGGCCTGCGCGACGTGGCCGAGCTGCGCGACACCCTGGTCCAGGCGCGTGCGGCAGGCCGCGACATCGGCGCTGAACACGTGCTGCGTCGCTATGCGCGGCGCCGGCGCAGCGCCGACACGCTGGATGCGCTCGGCTTCGACGCGCTCGCGCGCATCTACGCCTGGCAGTCGCCGCCGCTGGTCGCCGCGCGCGCCGTCGGCGTGCGCTTGCTCGATCGGCTGGCGCCGTTGAAGCGGCGCCTGTCGGATCACGCCGCAGGACTTTAGATCTTTGCCCTCGCCTGCGACCGAAGGAGGTTCCTCGGGAACGCGCAGGGGAGGGCAGCGTAACGCCACCGGAGGATCGACCATGCGCATCGCCCGACTCTGCTGTCTGCTGTTGCTTGCCGGATCAAGCCTCGCCGTCCAGGCGAAGATGGTGCATCGCCCGGTCGAATGGACGCAGGACGGCACCCGTTTCCACAGCGTGCTGGTCTACGACGACGCCACGCTGGTCAAACGCCCCGGCCTGGTGATGGTGCCGAACTGGTACGGCGTGAACGACGCGGCCGTGAAGAAGGCCGAGATGATCGCCGGCAAGGATTACGTGATCCTGCTCACCGACATGTACGGTGCGGACGTGCGCCCGACCACGAATGCGCAGGCGCAGGCCGCGGTGAAGCCGCTGTATGGCGATCGCGCGCTGATGCGCAAGCGGATCGGCGTGGCGCTGGAGCAATTGAAGGCACAGGTCGCCGGCGCGCCGCTCGATCCCGCGAAGCTGGCGGCGATCGGTTTCTGTTTCGGCGGCTCGGCGGTGCTCGACCTGGCGCGCAGCGGCGCTGACGTGGCGGCGGTGGTGTCGTTCCACGGCGGGCTGGCCACCGACGATCCGATGCTGGCCAAACACATCAAGGCGCGCGTGCTGGCGATGAACGGCGCCGACGACAAGGGCACCATGCCGGACGCAGGCAAGTTCATGGACGAGATGCGCATGAGCCCCGCCGATTGGCAGTTCGTGGTGCTCGGCCACGCGGTGCACTGCTTCACCGAGGTCGGCGAGAACTCGCCCGGCTGCCGCTACGACGCCGCGGCCGCGGCGCGCAGCTACCGGCTGATGCACGACTGGCTGGATCACGCGTTCGCCGGCACGCCCTGAGGCGTCGCGCTCAGCCTTCCAGGTAAAGCTTGCCGTCCTCGTAGCGGCAGGTGCGGTTGCGACCCTTCTTCTTGGCCGCGTAAAGCGCCTTGTCGGCGGCGTTGACCAGGGCGCCGGGGTCGGCCATGCCGTCCTCGCGCGCGGCCAGGCCGATACTGATCGTCACGCCCAGTTGCTGGTCCTCGACGGCCACCCGCAGGCCGGCCACCGCCTTGCGCAGGCGCTCGGCCGCGTGCAATGAGGAGGACAAGTCGGCATTGCGGCAGATCACCAGGAACTCCTCGCCCCCCATGCGGCACACGGCGTCCTCCTTGCGCGCGGAGCGGCGGATGGTGCGGGCCACTTCGAGCAGCACCTGGTCGCCTACCGCGTGGCCGTGGGTGTCGTTGACCTCCTTGAAGCGGTCGATGTCGATCATCATCATCGTCACCGGATCGCCGGAGCGTTCGGCCATGCTCCACGCCTGGGCCAGCGACTCCATCCCCGCGCGCCGGTTCTGCAGGCCGGTAAGCTGGTCGATCAGGGCGTAGTGCTGCAGCTTGCGGTTGCTCATCGCCAGTTCGGCGGAGAACCGCTTGAGCTGCGCGCGGTCGTGCTCCCACTGGTTGAGCAGCTTCACGTACTGGCGCGCCGCGCCCATCCGCAACGGCAACATGCGGGCGGCCTGGGCCGGGCTCACGCAATCGTTGATCTGCGCCTCGGTGGCCAGGCGGATTTCGGTTTCGGACGTCACGCTGGCCAGCACGATCAGGTAGATCGACTGGCCCCACGGCGTGGCGCGCAGCGCGCGGCACAGCGCCCAGCCGTCCAGCCCGGGCATGCGCGAGTCGGCGATCACCACCTGCGGCATCAGCTGCACGGCCAGCGCGAGGCCTTCCTCGCCGCTTCCGGCCGAGTGCACCACCTGATCGGGCATGCCGCCGAGGATCTCCGCCAGCATCGCGCGCACCGGCGCCGCGCTGGCCACCCACAGCACGCGCGAGACCTCCACGGCGGGCGCGTTGTCAGCGGCGGCGGCCGGGGTGGCGACCAGGTCGGTGAAGGCCGACACGTTGTCGTCGGGAACTTGCAGCACCGCGCTCCAGTCGTGCCATTGCGCATGCACCTGGTCGAGCAGGATGCCGAGTTCGCCGGCGTCCAGGCCGATCTTGCCGCCCAGCAGCATCAGCTCGCCGATGTGCTGGGTACGCTGCTCGTCCGGCGCCAGGCTCAGGTCGGCCAGCCGCCTGGCCAGGTGGAACAGCCGGGTGAGCTGGTACGGACGCGAGCCCTCGGCGAAGCTGGCCGACTCGACGTTTTCGTGGAAGAACACCGGCTCGGCCAGTGCCCGCGGGATGCCGCAGTCTTCGAGGATCACCGCGGTGAGTTCGTTGTGGTCGACGTGCAGCAGTTGCCGCTCCGCCTCCACCGTGGTCTCTCCGCCGCGTTGCAGCAGCTGCGCGTATTCCTCGGGGTACAGCGTGGCCAGCGCCAGCTGCCCGATGCGGGCGAGCAGGCCACAGGCGAACAGCTCATCCGGCGACGCGAGCCGCACCCGCTTGCCGAGCTCCTGCATGGCCACCGCCATCAGCAGCGAGTGCGACCAGAAGCGCGGGTAGTCGAAGCTCTTGCAGGCGCCGCTGCGGTACTGGCCGACCAGCGAGAAACCCATCGCCAGCTGGCGCACGGCGGCCAGGCCGAGGCGAATGATCGCCTCGGGGATGCTGGCCAGCGGGCGGCCGCCGATGCTGGCGGCGTTGGCCATGTGCAGCAGGCGCCCGCTGGTGACCGGGTCGCTCTGCACCAGGCGGCTGATTTCCTCCAGCGTCGCGTCGTCGCGGCGACTGATCTGCATGATCGCCAGCGCCACACCCTTCGGGCTGGGCAGGCCGCCGTTGATTCGCAGTTGTTCGATGGCCTTCATGCAGCTGCTCGTTGGGTCGATGACGCACACGGTACGCGGGATGCGGGCGGATGTGCGACTGCCGCGCATCTCATGCCGGGCCGCGAGGCATTCGGCCTGCCGCAGGCCGCGGCCTGGCTGCTCGCACCGGGGTCCATGCCACTGGGGTATCGGCGTCGCGTCGCCGATCTTGAGTGCCGCGCGCGGGCCGGTCCTCGATCAGGCGCGCAGCGTGCGCCCGTAGGCGTGCACCTCGTCCACCAGCACCTTGACGTGCTCGGGATCGACCTCCGGGGTGATGCCGTGGCCGAGGTTGAACACGTGGCCGGGGTGGTTGCCGTAGCTGTCCATCACCGCGCGGGCCTCGCGGCGGATCACCGCCGGGCTGGCGCGCAGGATCGCCGGATCGAGGTTGCCTTGCAGCGCCACGCGGCCCGCCACGGCGGCACGCGCGTCGGCCAGGTCGACCGTCCAGTCCACGCCAAGCGCCGCGCAGCCGCTGTCGGCCAGCGCCGCCAACTGGCCATGGGCGCCCTTGGAGAACAGGATCACCGGCAGTTCGCGCGAAGCGGCGTGCTCTTTCAGCGCGGCCACGATCCGCGTCATGTAGCGCAGCGAGAACTCGCGGAACGGCGCCGGGCCGAGCAGGCCGCCCCAGGTGTCGAAGATCATCAGCGCCTGCGCGCCGGCCGTGGCCTGGGCGAGCAGGTAGGCGGTCACCGCCTGGGCCAGCGTGTCGAGCAGCTGGTGGGCGAGTTTCGGCTCGTTCCAGCACAGCGTCTTGAGCGTGGCGAAATCGCGCGAGCCGTGGCCCTCGACCATGTAGCAGGCCAGCGTCCACGGGCTGCCGGAAAAACCGATCAACGGCACGCGGCCGTGCAGTTCGCGGCGGATCAGCCGCACCGCGTCCATCACGTAGCGCAGTTCGCCATCCATGTCCGGCACGGCGAGCCGGGTGATGTCCGCCGCGGTGCGGACGGGGCGCGCGAACTGCGGGCCTTCGCCGTGCGCAAACGAGAGGCCGAGGCCCATCGCGTCGGGAATGGTGAGGATGTCGGAAAACAGGATCGCCGCGTCGAGGTCGAAACGCCGCAGCGGTTGCAGGGTCACTTCGCAGGCGTATTCCGGGTTCTGCGCCAGGCCCATGAAGCTGCCGGCGCGCTCGCGGGTGGCGCGGTACTCGGGCAGGTAGCGGCCCGCCTGGCGCATCACCCAGATCGGCGTGGTGTCGGTGGGCTCGCGGCGCAGCGCGCGCAGGAAGCGGTCGTTGTTCAGGGCATCGGGCATGGCAATCAACGGTGAGGGATTTCAGCGCCCGTACGGGCCTTCCTGGCCCTGGGCGAACATCAGGCGGAAGCCGCGCTTGAGCTGCGCGTCGCGGGTCTTCTCGAACGCGGCAATGGCCGCGTCGCGTTCCAGGAACTGCTCGCGCTTCATGGTGGCGCGCCCGCCCTGGGTGCCCGACTCGCGGTACAGCGTCCAGCCGCCGAGCAGATCCTGCTCCAGCGTGATCTGGACATAGCGCGGCGTGTCGGTACTGCCGGGCACGGATTGCAGGTAGAGGCGCATGGTTTTCCGAAACGGTGCGGACGTGATTGCCGCAGCACCCGCCATTCTAGCGGGCCGGGCCAGGGCCGTCTGCCGCCGCGGCAATCCGTCGGCGGCCGCGGCGGCCCTATCTTTCGAGCCGGTAGTTGAGGCTGGCGCGGCTGAACTCGGTGGCCTGCTGCGCCTCCAGGTTCCAGCGCTTGCTCAGCCGATAGCGCAGGGTGATCACCTCGCCCGGCTCGAACAGGCCCACGCCGTAGCTGAGATAAAGCCGCGGCGAAAGATACTTGCCGACGGTGAACGCCGAACTGCCGCCGAGCGCCTCGTTGCTGGACACGCCGATGTCGTCCAGCCCCAGCTGCGAGCCGATCCGCTTGGCGAGCAGGTCGCCCGCCGCCGAACCCAGCGCCTGCGCCGCGGCGCTGACCATGCTGCCTTCGCCACCCTTGACCTCGGACAGCGGCTTGCCGGTGATCAGGTACGACAGCGCGTCGGACTGCTCCATCACCGGGTTGGAGAACACGGTGAGGATCGGCCGCTGCGCGGTGCCGGAGACGTACAGGCCCACTTCCTGGCCCTCGTCGATGGTGGCGTTGGGGTTGAGCTTGCGCACCGCACGGATGTTCAGGCCGGGGTTGTCGATCGGCGTGCTGGCGAACAGCAGCTGGCCGCGCTGGATCTGCAGGTCCTGTCCGTACGCGCGGTAGGTGCCGTTCACCGCGATCTGGCCCTGGCCGATGGTGGCGCGGCCAGGCTTTTCGATCACCGTCAGCACGCCGCTGAGGCGGCCGTCCAGGCCCATGCCGGTGACGTGGGTCTGCTCGCCCAGGTTGACCTTGACCATCGCGTTCAACGGCGTGCCGCTGGCGGCGCCCTGCGCCTGCCGGGCGTCCACCACCACCACGTCGGGCGAGGCGGCGCTGGCGCCGGCGCCGGGCAGCTTGTCCACGTTCACCCGTGCACGGTCGAGGCTCACCGCGCCGGTGATGTCGATGCCGTTGGCGCCTTGCTGCACGAGCAGGTCGGGCGAGAGCACCACGTTGGCCGCCGGAATGTCCACCGCGGTGAACTGGCTGCCCGTGATGGTGAGTCGCGTGGGCTGGGCGCCGTCGAGGCTGGCGCTGCCGTCCACCGCGACACTGCCCTTGCCCGACTGCACGCTGCCGCGGATCTGCAACTGCTGTCCGTCGAACGTGGTCACGTGGAGTTGTCCCTGCGCGAGGGTCAGCCCGGCGGCGGGAATCTCCGCGGTGAAATCGCCCAGCTCGGCCTGGCCCGTCAACAGCGGTTGCGCCAGGCTGCCGGCGAACTGGAAGCGGCCGTCGGCGCGGCCCTTCACGTTGGCCAGTTCGTGGCTGAGCAACTCGACGAAGGCGAGGTTGCCCAGGTGCAATTCCAGCTGGCCGCTCAGCGCCTGTTGCGCGCCGGCGATGCCGAGCTGACCGTCGATGCGGCCGCCATCGTTCAGCGCGGCATGCAGGTCGATCTGCTGGCGCTGCGGCGCGAGATTGGCGTCGAGCTGCAGGCGGTCGTAGCGCAGCAGCGGCGCGCGTGCGTCGTCGGTATAGCTGATCGCGCCGTGCGCCGAGCCGATCGACGCCCGGCCGCTCAGCGCACCGGCCGCGCTGCGGTGGATCTTGCCGCTGCCCTCGATGTCGCCGTCGGCGCGCAGCGGCAGGTCGGCTTCGCCGGTGGCGTTCAGCAGCAGCGCCAGCGGCAGGGCCTGCAGCCGATAGCTGGCGTCGAGGTTGCCGGCCTTGTCGCGGCGCGCGCTGGCGCACAGCAGTGGGTCGCCCGCGGTGAGGCACAGGTCGGCAAGCTGCATCGCGCCATCGTCGTAGCCGAGCTGGGTGGCGTGCTGCAGACGCCACGGCGGCAGGCCCTGGGGTTCCAGATTCAGCGTCGACAGCGTGCCGCTCCAGCGCGAACCGGCGAGCGCGCCGTGCAGGTCGAGCGTGCCGGACAGCTGGCTGCCGCGCGCCTGCACTTCGAGCCGATGATTGGAATCGCTGCCTTCGGCCAGCGCGTGGATATCCTGGAATGTCAGCCCCTGCACGGTGGCGTCATTCAACTGCAGGTCCAGCTTGCCGGCCACGCGGCTGATGTCCGGCAGCCCCACGATCAGGCGCAGGCGCCGTGCGCGCTGCTGCTGCCAGGCCAACGCCTCTCCGTGCAGCTGGCCGTTGATGCCGAGCTTCGGCAGCTTGCCCTGGATTCGCAAATGGCCGTCCAGACGGCCGCTGGCATCGGGCAGCCAGTCGCCGAGCGAGGCGATCGCCAGTTGCAGTTCGGCGTCGTTGCTGGCGCCGGGCCGCGCGGTCAGTTGCAGCGAGCTGGGACCGGAGGCCAGTTCCAGCCGACCGTCCAGCACCCGCTGCGGCGACAGGTGCAGCTTGCCGTGGCCGCTGACCGCGCGCTTGCGCAGGTTGCCGGCGAGCTTGCGGATGTCCAGCGTGGCGTCGAGTCCGTCGGCCGTGCGCCGGCCCTGGCTGGCGATGTCGGCATCGAGCGCGCCGTCCCAGTGCGCCAGCAACTGGCCAGGGTCGAAGGCCTCGGCGCGGACCTCGGCCTGCCACGCCAGCCCCGGTTGCAAGGTCAGCTCGCCGTGCGCCTGGAGCCGGCCCTTGGCTTGTTTCAGGTCGAGCGTGCGCACCTGCAAGCGCTGCGGCGTGCCGTCCAGTTCCAACGCCAGCTGCGCCAGCTTGCCGGGCGGACCCAGCGCGAGATTGCCTTGCACGCGGTACGCGTCGACGCTGCCCGTGGCCTTGAGCTGGCCGTGGCTGGCCAACTCCCGACCAGCCAGCGCGGCCGGCAGTTGCAGGTCGGTCCAGCCGATCTGCAGGTTGGCGGCGAGCGGCTTGGCGTCCAGCTGCACGGTGCCGCTCGCTTCCACGTTGCCCTTGAAGTGCGGCGAGCCGAGCCGGAGTCGTTCGAGCGTGAGCGTGTGGTAGTCGGGGTCGAACCGCGCGCGCAGCGGCTGCAGCAGCACGCGGTACTGGTTCAGGTCGAGCTGGCCTTCGAGCGTGCCGCCGTGGCGGTCGCCGTGCCCCGCGAGCGAGAACGCCAGCGATTGCAGCGAGCCTTCGCCGAGCAGCGGCGCGGGGTCGAAACGCGGCGCCTCGAGCGTGCCGCTCCAGCCGAATTCGCCGGCCTGGGCGAGTTCGGCGTGCAGCTTCATCGGCGCCGGTGCGGTGAGCGCGCCATCCAGCGTGGCCCGCCTGCCGTCGCTGTGGATCGAGAGCGTGCCGGCGACATCGGTGTCGCCGGCTTTCCACGCAAAGCCCAGCGTGCCGTTGCCTTGATAACTCTTGCCGAAGACCAGCTCGCCGGCGAGATCGGCATGGCCGTCCGGTGCGCGCAGCGCGAGCTGGCGCAGCGCGATGCCGCGGTCGGTCCAGCGCCCGGCCAGGTCGAGCCGATCGGCGGCAAACACGTCCTTGCCCGCCTGCGTCACCTTGATCGGGCCGACGTGCACGCGATCCAGGATCAGCTCCACCGGCAGATGCAGCGACAGGCTGCCGGAGCTTGCGCTTTCATCGGTGCTGGCGGCGGGCAACGCCACCGTGACGCGCTCCACGTCGAGCGCGGTCAGGTGCACGCGCTTGCCCAGCAGCGACCAGAAGCGCAAGTCCAGCCGCACCGTGGCCAGATCCACCACGGTGCCGTGGCCGTCGTCGTAGCGCACGCCGGAAAGTTGCAGCGGCCCGGCCAGCCGCCCTTGCGCCTGCTGCACCTGCAACGTGCCGCCACTCAGGGATTGCGCACGCGCCAGGGCGAACCGCAGGCCCGGAGCGGTGCCGAGCAGCCACCACGACGCCAGCGTCGCCACCAGCAGCAGCGCGACAGCGGCGACGGCAATGCGCTTGATCCACTTCATGCCGTCAGCCTGCTCCGCTTGCCGTTTACGCGGATGGAATTTCCACTGCCGTTCGCCCTGAGCGTAGCGAAGCGCACGCGGGGAGGGGCCATGGATGGCCGCTGCTTTGGGGAGCGAGGAAGTCGAAGGGCAGTCTTCCGCGGGGCGCCCTTCGACTTCGGCCTTTCAGGCCTGCGCTCAGGGAGAGCGGTGGTGGGTGAGGTGTTTGTGGTGAGCGTCATGTTCAATAGTCAATAGTTCAGCCTTTCCCGAATCCCGGCTGCTCACAGATCCGGCCCGATCACCACGTGCAACTCGATGCCGTGATGGTCCGAATCGTGGATCGGCGTGCCGAGGTCGAGCCGGACCATGCCCACCGGCGAGCGCCAGCGCAGGCCCAGGCCGGCGCCGATCTTCGGGCGGAAATCGGTGCCGGTGTAGGCGTTGCCGGCGTCGACGAAGGCGGCCATGCCCCAGTTGCGGGTGAAGTAGTGCTCCACCTCGGTGCTGGCCACCAGCAGGTTGCGCCCGCCGATGACGCGGTCGTAGCTGTTGCGCGGGCCGATCGACTGGTAGCCGTAGCCACGCACGGAGCGGTCGCCGCCGGCGAAGAAACGCAGTTGCGGCGGCAGCGCGGCGAAGTCGTCGGTGCGGGTGATGCCGGCGCTGCCGCGCAGGATCAGCCGGTTGCGCTGCTTCGCTCCGAACGCGCGGATCCACTTGGCGTCGGCGCTGACCTGATTGAAGCTCGCGTCGGAGAGCAGGCTGCCGGCGGTGCTGCGCGCGGCCAGGGTCAGCGACCAGCCGCGGTGCACGAAGGCGGGGTTGTCGGCCTGCTTGCGGGTCAGCGAGGCTTCGGCGAACACCTCGGTGCTGCGGCCGTGCTCGATGCCCGGCGTGTTGTCCGGTTCGCGTCCGCGCTTGCCCACGGTGAAGGTGCCGGCCAGCGCATGCACGCCCAGCGTGCGCGTCCAGCCGTGCCACTGGCGCGTTTCGTTGCCGACCAGCTCCAGCGTCCGCGATTGCGAGGTGTCGGTGTCGGCGTCGCGGAAATTCGCGCCGACGTTGTAGCTGCGCTGGTCCGGGCCGGGCAGCGGGATGGTGTACATGGTCGAGAGCGTTTTCAGCCGCTGCGCCACCACCAGTTCGTTCTTCCACTTGTGCCCGCGCCGGTTGACCCAGCGCCGCTCGATGCCGCCGCGCACGCCGAAGCCGGTATCGGTGCCGATGAACGGGCCGCCGGTGTAGATCGTGCGCTTGGCCGGGGCCAACTGCACGGTGACGTCGACGACGCCGTGCTTCGCCTCGTCGACGTCGGGCAGCACGTTGACCACGGCAAAATAGTCCGCGCCGTTCAAGGCCTGCTGCAGGGTCAGCAACTGGTCCTGTGAAAAATAGTCGCCGGACTGGAACGGAACGTAGCGGTCGAGGAAGCCCTCGTTGAATTGCGAGCCCTCGAAGTGCACCTGGCCGTAGCGATAGCGCGGGCCGACTTCCCACCCCAGCTTGACCACCGCGCGCCGCTCGCCGCGGTTCACCTCCACCCGGTGGGTGAGCAGGCGGGCGTCGAGGTAGCCGTTGGCGGTCAGCTGCGCGCTCATGGCGTCGCGCGCCTCCTCGTAGGCTTCGTGGTTCAGCGTCTTGCCGGCGAGCCGCTCGATCGCGCGGCGCGCGCGGCGGATCGGCGCGATCCTGCCCGCGGCATCATCGAGCTGCAGTTCGACCTTGGCCACCTTGACCGGCTCGCCGGGCGTCACATGCACGTCCACCCGCCAGTCCGCACCGACCTGCCTGAGCTCGCCGGTGACGCTGGCGTCGTAGTAGCCGTAGGGCTGCAGCGCCGCGCGCACCTGCTCCGGCACGCGCTGGTACAGGCGCGCGGCCTGCGCGGCGGTGACCTCGCGTTTGGCGTACTGCGACAGCTCCAGGCGGTCGATCACCGCCGCCTTCAGCGGATCTTCCACGCCGTCCACGTGCAGCGCGACGCCCGCGTGCGCCAGCGAAGCCAGCGCAAGCAACGGCAGCAACAGCAGGCTCAGGCGTCGGCGGCATCGGCGCATGCGCGAAGGGCGTCCTTGGACGGGATGACAGGTCGCCGCAGCTTACCCAAATGGGCGTAGGGCTCGCATGAATGCCGGCAGGTGGCTTCGGTGCCCGGGCCTGCGGGCCACGCTGGATTTCAACCGGCCTTGTCGCCCGATCGATGCGCGATCCACGCACCGGTCACCGCCGACACGTAGGGGATCGACTGCGCGGCGAGGATGATCATCCACAACGTGCCCTCGATGTAACGCGTGCCGAACGCCTCGGCCATGCCGGCGATGCACAGCATCAGCGCCAGCGCCATCAGCAACTCCTCGCGCACCGGCGCGAACGCGGCGAAGTTGCTGCCACCCAGGCGGCGGCTCTTGGCGGTGACCACGAACGAGGTCTTCTCGCGGGTCAGTCCGTGCAGGATGCCGCGGGCGATCGCGTGGGAGAGGCCCATGCTGGCCAGCGAGGCCATCAGCGTGTCGCGCCAGCTGCAGGGCACGCGGGCGCGGTACAGCACGATGCCGAAGATCGCCTTGGCGAAGAAGAAGCCGATCACCGGGATCAGGAACAGCTGCATCGGCAGGCTGAAGTACTGCGGGAAGGCGACCATGCCGGCGGTCCAGAACAGCGCCATCAGGGTGAAGATCAGATGCAGCGCGTCGGCGAACCAGCTGAACCAGCCGGTGAGGAAGTGGAAGCGCTGGCCGGCCGAGAGCGGGCCCTTCTGCGTCATCCAGTGCCAGCGGCCCTTGAGGATCTGCATCGCGCCGAACGCCCAGCGGTAGCGCTGGCTCTTGTACGCCTTGAAGTCGGCCGGGGTCAGGCCCTTGCCCATCAGTTCGTCGACGTAGACCAGGTCGTAACCGGCATGCATCAGGCGCAGGCCCAATTCCGCATCCTCGCAGATGGTCCACTCCGACCAGCCGCCGGTGCCTTCCAGCGCGCTGCGCCGAACCATCGTCATGGTGCCGTGCTGGATGATCGCGTTGCGCTCGTTGCGGTGGTGCATGCCGATGCGGAAGAAACCGTCGTACTCCCACGCGGTCATGCGGCGGAACGTATTCTGCTCGAACTCGCGGTGCGCCTGCGGGCACTGCACCACGGCGACCTTGGGGTCGTGGAAGTAGCCGGTGAGCGTGGACAGCCAGTCGGCGCGCACCTCGTAGTCGGCGTCGATCACCGCCACCACGTCGGCCTCGGGCGCGGTTTCCTTCAGGCCGAAGTTCAGTGCGCCGGCCTTGTAGCCTGGCCACGGCGCCAGGTGGAAGAAGCGGAAGCGCTTGCCGAGCTTTTCGCAGTACGCCTGCACCGGCTGCCACACCGCCGGGTCCTTGGTGTTGTTGTCGATCACCAGCACTTCGTAGTTCTGGTAATCCAGCGCGGCCAGCGAATCGAGCGTGACGATCACCATCTCCGGCGGCTCGTTGTAGCAGGCCAGGTGGATCGACACGAACGGCTGCTGGTCCGGATGATCCGGCTTCAGCATGCCGGCGTGGCGCATCCACTTCGGCCGCCACAGCACCTCGGTGAACTCGAAGCCGTTGATCAGCAGGATCGCCAGGATCGCGATCTGCGCCGGGAACAGCAGCGTGAGCATGGTCCAGTCGACCCAGCTCAGGTAGAAATTGAAAGGCAGCGTCGCCGCCCACACGATCAGTCCGCAGGCGAGCTGGATCAGCGCGCAGAAGAAGAACTTTCCGACCAGCTTGAAGCGGCTGAAGCGGCGCGCAAACAGGATCATCGGCAGCAATGCCAGCAGGCTCGCCGCCAGCGCCTTCCACGGCCAGGCGGTGTCCTCCACCACCGGCCCGGTCAATGGGAACTTCAGTTGGCGGTCGGCGTTGAAGATGCCCCAGTACGCGCCGGTGCGGCCTTCGCCGAGGTTCTCCTTCCACGGCTGGTCGAACGCTTCGAGCAGGTAGTACTCGATGTGCGCGGCCTTGGCCCGGTTCATCCAGTCGCGGACGAAGATCGCCTCGTTGGAGGTCGACGGGTCGGCGTATTCGTGGCGGTCGCCGTTCGACGGCCAGCCGATCTCGCCCACCACCACCGGCTTGCCGGGGAATCGCTGCACGATCGACTCGTACGCGCCATAGGCCGCGTCCACCGCGTTGTGGCGCACCACGCCGTTCCAGAACGGAAACAGGTGGATGGTGATGTAGTCCACGTGCTGCGCCAGCTCGGGGTACTTCAGCCAGATGTAGTCCGGCTCGGCGATCGACACGGGCTGGCGCACCGCCGCGCGCACGCGGTCGAGGTAGGCCATCATCTGTTCCGGCGTGAGGTCGTTGCGGAACAGCACCTCGTTGCCCACGATCACGCGGGTGATCGTGTCCGGATAGGCGCGCGCCTTGGCGATCAGCAGCTCGATCTCGCGTTCGTTGTTCTCCAGCCGTTTGTCGATCTCGGCGCCGGCCATCACCTTCAGCCCCTGCTGCTGCGCCAGCCGGTACACCTGCGGGTTCTGCTGCATGGTGTAGGTGCGGATGTGGTCGGTGTAGCGGTGCAGCAGCTTGAGGTCGGCGCCGAGCTCCTCGTCGCTCGGGTAGCTCTGCTTGAACGGGCTCTGGTAGCGCTGGAAGAACGACACCGCGAAGCCGCTGATCTTGCCGTGCCAGTCGTCCGGCCCGTGCGGGTAGTTGCCCCCCCACCACAGCGCGATGTTCAGCGCCGCCGCCAGCAGGGCCAACACGATGGCGGTGAACAGCGGATACCGGCTGTTGGAGTTGGCTGCGGTGGCGCTCAAAAAAATCCCCGGCGGAGCCTGCGCAACAGGCGGTGGAGCCTGCGGAGCTTAACCAATGCGGGGCCTCCGGCTCAATCGAACCGCCCGGCGCCGGTCAGCGCCAGGTCAGGGCCGATGGCCGTGGCGGCGGATCCGCGGCGGGTCGCGGCAGGAGATCTGGGCGACCATGTGCTCACCGATTGACCGGCGGGGCGGCGGAATGCGTTGACACGATTGTCGGGAAAGGGTTCGCCGTCAGTCCCGCAAATGCCCCTGTCGTCAATCCGCAGATTGAAAGCATCTCGCGGGAATGGCTTCGCCGAGGGAGATTCCCCGCGGCGATGTTGGCAAATCCGCCTTGCAACCCGTGCACGCTGAACGAAAGTTCCTGCTGATTCGCTGAGCGTTCGGCTGCACCTGGGCGCCCAGCCGATCCATCGCATTCCAGTCGGCACAACGGATGGCGCGTAGAGGCGACTTTTTGCCTGCGCACGCACGATTTTGCGATGCGTCGCGACTGAGAAAATTTCCTATGGACACATGCTGGCGAGCTGAGAATCCTGAAATAGGCGGTGTGCGACAAGCGCCCCGCTGAACGCTTCAGGGAGCCACATCGAGCCAGCGGGGAATCGGGTTTGTCGCAGGGATTGTTCCGACAGGAAGTCATCGAGGCGAAGCGCGGTGAGTGGCTGGGCCCGATCATCGTCGCCACGCCGCTGTCTCGTTGGGCGCTCACCACGCTGGCGCTGATCCTGGCCGCGGCGATCATGCTGTTTCTCCTGCTCGGTCATTACACCCGCCGCGAAACCGTCACTGGCCAACTGGTGCCCAACAGGGGCGTGCTCACGGTCGCAGCACCCGGCGTGGGCACGGTGACGCGCCTGCTTGTTCGCGGCGGCCAACACGTTGAGGCCGGCGACGCGCTACTTGAGCTGTCCAGCAAGCAGGACAGCACGGCACTCGGCGATACCTACACCCTGGTGGCGCAACAACTCGACATCCAGCGCGCGCGTCTGCGCAGCGACCTCGCCAACCAGAATCAACTCGCCACGCAGCAGGCGGATGCCCTGCGCGCCAAGGTCGTGCTTCTGCAAGCGCAGCTCAAGCAGATCGATGGGCAATTGGCGCTGCAGCAACAGCAGGTCAGCAGCAACCAGCAGTTGCTGGCGCGGATCAAGCCACTCGGCGTCAAGGGCTACGTCTCGGCGGTGCAGATCCAGCAGCAGACCACTGCTGTGCTCAATGCGCAGGCGCAGTACAAGCAGTTGCGACGCCAGCAACTCGAGGCGCGCCAGCAACTGGACAGCGCCGACCAGCAACTGGCGCAGCTGCCGCTGGATGAGGCGACCAAACGCAACGACACCGAGCGCCAGTTGGCTGCGCTCACCCAGTCCATAGCGCAGAACGAGCAGCAGCGCGCGATCGTCTTGCATGCGCCGCGCGCTGGCGTGGTCTCCACCGTGCTGCTGAAGCCCGGGCAGATGGTCAGTGCCGGCCAGCCGCTGTTGTCGATCCTGCCGGCCGGTTCGCTGATGCAGGCACAGTTGCTGGTGCCCAGCCGCGCCATCGGCTTCATCGAGCCGGGCAGCCGCGTGGTGATGCGCTATCAGGCGTTCGCCTACCAGAAGTTCGGCCAGCAGTACGGCCACGTCACCGACATCTCGCGCAGCGCGCTGAGCCCCGCCGACGTGGCGACACTCATCGGCGAGCGGCCGCAGACCGCGCAGCCGATGTATCGCGTGCAGGTGGCGCTGGACAGCCAGCACGTGCTGGCCTACGGCAAGCCCGAACCGGTCAGGCCCGGCATGGCGCTGGAGGCCGACATCCTGATCGATCGTCGCCGCCTGATCGAGTGGGTGTTCGAGCCGCTGTACGGCATGGCGCATCATCTGGCGGGAGGGTCCGCGCATGGCTGATGGCGGCCAGCAGGCACGCTCAAAGGAGCGTTCGCGCGGCTATCGTGTCGCCTTGCAGTTCGGCTGGCGCCGGGCGCTGCCGATGATGCTGCAGACCGAAGCCGCCGAATGCGGCGTGGCTTGCCTGGCGATGGTCGCGCGCTTCCACGGCCACGACGTCGACCTGGCCGGCCTGCGCCGGCGCTTCTCCACTTCGCTCAAGGGCGCCACCCTGGCGCGGGTGATGGCGATGGCTGGCCAGCTCGGCCTCACCTGCCGCCCGCTGAAACTGGAGCTGGAAGAGCTGGCGCAGCTCAAGACCCCGTGCGTGCTGCACTGGGACCTCAATCACTTCGTGGTGCTCAAGCGCGTGGGCAAGCACCGCGTGACGATCCACGACCCGGCACGTGGCATCCGCAAGCTGAGCCTGCGCGAGGTGTCTGCGCATTTCACCGGTGTGGCGTTGGAGCTGAGCCCGGCCGCCGACTTTGCGCCGGTCGTCGAGCGCCAGGCGGTGTCCCTGCGTGCGTTGACCGGCACCGTCCGCGGCCTGCTGCCCGCGCTGGGGCAGATCCTGCTGCTGGCGCTGGCGCTGGAGGTCTTCGCGCTGGTCGGCCCGTTCTACATGCAATGGGTGCTCGACCAGGTGCTGGTCTCCGCCGATCGCGACCTGCTGACCCTGCTCGGCCTGGGCTTCATCGGCGTGGCGATCTTCTCGGCGATCATCACGGCCGCACGCTCGTGGGCGGTCACCTGGCTGGGCGCCACGCTCAACGTGCAGTGGGCCAGCAACCTGTTCAACCACCTGATGCACCTGCCGCTGGATTGGTTCGAAAAGCGCCACGTGGGCGACGTGGTGTCGCGCTTCGGCTCGATCCAGACGATCCAGCGCACGCTCACCACGCAGTTCATCGGCTCGCTGCTGGACGGCGTGATGTCGCTGGTGACCCTGGTGGTGATGGCGTTCTACAGCCTCGGGCTCACCGCGCTCGTCGTCGGCCTGTTCGCCGCGTACGGCCTGCTGCGCTGGGCCTTCTTCAACCCGCTGCGCCGGGCCAACGAGGAGCAGATCGTCTACGGCGCTCGCCAGCAGAGCGAACTGCTGGAATCCATCCGCGGCGCCATGCCGATCAAGCTGGCCAACAAACAGGACGAGCGGCTGGGTCGCTACGCCAACGCCACGGTGGAAACCGCCAACCGCAGTATCGGCATCCAGCGCCTGGGCATCGCCTTCACGCTCGGCAACCAGCTGATGTTCGGCATCGGACGCGTGGCAATGATCTGGATCGCCGCCGTGCTGGCACTCGACGGCAAGTTCTCCGCCGGCATGCTGATCGCCTTCATCGCCTACGCCGACCAGTTCACCAGCCGCGCGGCCGGACTGATCGACAAGTGGGTGGACTTCAGCATGCTCAAGCTGCATGCCGAACGCGTGGCGGATATCGCCCTCACCGCACCGGAGAAGGCAGCCGATGCCGCGTGGACCGGCCCGATCCCCGAGGCCAGCATCGAACTGCGCAACGTGAGTTTCCGTTATGCGGACGGCGAGCCGTGGATTCTCAAGGACTGCAACCTGCGCATCGAAGCAGGCGAGTCCGTCGCCATCGTCGGCCCCAGCGGCTGCGGCAAGAGCACCCTGGCCAAGATCGTGCTTGGTCTGCTGCAACCCACCGAAGGCGAAGTCCGCTTCGGCGGCATCGACATCCGCAAGCTGGGCCTGGACACCTATCGCCAGTGGATCGGCGCGGTGATGCAGGACGACCAGCTGTTCGCCGGCTCCATCGCCGACAACATCAGCTTCTTCGACCCCGATGCCACGCCCGTGCGGATCGAGGCCGCCGCGCGGCTTGCGGCCATTCACGACGACATCGTAGCCATGCCGATGGGATATCAGAGCCTGGTGGGGGATATGGGTTCCAGTCTGTCGGGTGGGCAGAAGCAGCGGGTGATCCTTGCAAGGGCACTGAGTAGGCGACCAAAAATCCTTGTGCTGGACGAGGCCACTAGTCATCTCGATATCGGCCGAGAGCGACAGGTCAGTGCCTCCATTAATCGCTTGGCAATCACACGCATCGTGATTGCTCACCGTCACGAAACCATCGCGAGTGCGAAGTATTCACTGGAGATCGCCAACGGCGGAATTCAATCAATTTCGTAACAACCATATGGATTGGTGGCTACGGAAAAGCCGAAACCGAAACGGCTTCTTTTCGGTGTGTGGAGTAGTTTATGAAAATAATGACTGGTGTTGAACTTTCAGCGGTCTTTGGTGGCGCCGGCGGCGGAACAGCGAGCCCGACAGGGCAGTACATGCCAACACCGGAGGAAAGTAAGGCTATGTTGAATGCGATGGCCACCGCAGCTGGGTATGTGTGCGGGGTGGTAAAGGGTTTTCTTGAAGGTTAGTAAATTGGAGTCTGCCTAGGCTGGTTATGACGAACATGCAAATCAATTGACTGATTTGGATACGCTAATACGGACATTTTTTTTGAGTGACGTATTGAAAATTCAACCCGCCGAGCTCATTGCAGGCCACGCAAGCAATTATTAATGACCAAGTAAGGAGAGTTGAAATGATTGAGCTAAACGGCTTCGATACCGAAAGCATTTCTGGCGGCTCGTTCTCAAGCGGCGAAAAGTCCGGCGAAGCGGCCGGGCAGGAGCTCAGGCACGCTTTCGACGGTGCTCTTACGGCGATACAGATTGGTAAATGGCTCGGCCTATTCGGAGATCTGGCGGTCTAGTCTGGATATATGCCGTATCATCCCATCTTGCACTCATTATTTTGTGTGCGAGGTGGGTTTTTAATGGTGGGCGTCTGCGAGATCATTTCATGATTAATAAGGGGAAGTTCACTCTTGTTCAGCAATTGCGTTTATTGTCCTTAATTGTTGTAATTGGTCTTGTCTTATCCATCACCGCGCACGCGATTGCCTTGTGGGCAGGGTTCGATGTGTCAGCGAGTTTAGTTACAAAGATAGATTTTCTTAATCCACTGAATTGGGCCAAGATTAGCGTCTTATGTGTGATCGAGGAAATAGTATTTCGTGGCGTGCTTTCGCTCGATGTAAAGGCGGTATGTGTTTCCATTTTTTTTTGGATCTTTATGCTGCTATCGTATCTTTCAAATACCATGCTCAAAATTGATGTGCGCGAGGAGTATCGCCATATCCTTCTTATTGGCATTTACGCTCTACTATCTTTTTGCATAACTTATCAAATATATCGCAAGTGCATATCGTTTATTGTCGCCATGTTTAGGTTTAACTATAACCTCTTGTTCTGGATACTTTGCATCTTATTTGCACTTGCTCACGTAGATAACTACGTGAATCATAACAGTGCTGTATTGATCTATTTGGTGCTTGTTGTTCCGCAGCTGGCCATGGGCGGTTTTCTTGCGGTGGTGCGAATCCGCAACGGAATTGTATCGAGTGCGATAATTCATTTTTTGGCAGACGTCTGGTTTTTCTCGTTTGGCCTTGAATCAAGGGTGACCGGGCATGATGTTATTAAAATTGCTGTTGGAGTGTTTCTATCTGTTATTTTTTTGTTTGGATCGTTTCAGGTCAAATTGTGCAGAAATGTGGCTTATGCTTTGATGAGACCGTCGAGCCGAATACTTGAGAATTGCTGATCGCCCCTATCCTTCGACAGGAAGGGTGCCGAAGTCATGTTTTGTTTTGCAGGGCCGCCCAATCAGGTCAGCGCTCCATCTGAAGGCGAGGGGGACGGTAGCACCGCGCGTGCTCCTGCCACGAGTGTTCACCCGTCGCACATTGAAAGGTCGGGGTTGACAGACGGTTATGTGTATTGGTGTAATGATACACATGGATGCATCGCTGCTTACCGTGCAACCCTCCGCTTCCGAGCCGATCTATCGACAGATCGTGGAGCAGTTGCGGCGCCTGATCGCCGGTGGCCAGTTGGTGGCCGGTGAACTGTTGCCGTCGGTGCGCGAGGTGGCGGGTTTTCATGCGATCAATCCGATGACGGTGTCGCGGGCCTACGGGCTGGCCGAGAGCGAGGGCTTGCTGGAGCGGCTGCGCGGCAAGGGCATGGTGGTGGCGGCGACGCGTCGCTCGGGCCAGTCCGAGAGCCAGCGGCTGGCGCTGCTGGAACCGCAGCTGGCGGCGCTGGCGCGCCATGCGGGGGAACTGGAATTGCCGGCCGAGGCGGTGCTGAACCGGCTTGGCCGCTTGATGAGGAGTCGAGGATGAATGCCATGCTTCACGAAGCCAATCCCGTGGACGTCGTGCCGCTGGAGGCGCGCGGGTTGACCCACTGCTACGAGGGCAGCAACGTGCTGTGCGGGGTCGATCTGGCGCTGGAGCCGGGCTCGGTCCTGGGCCTGATCGGGCGTAACGGTGCGGGCAAGTCGACCCTGATCCGCGCCATGCTGGGCCTGCTCGAACCGCTGTCCGGCGCGGCGTTCGTGTTCGGCGAGCCGGCGCTTAAATTGAGCGATGCGGTCAAGGCCCGGCTGGCCTATGTGCCGCAGCAACCCGAGGCGCTGGCCTGGCTCACCGCGCAGCAGATGCTGGATTACCTGGGACGCTTCTATCCGCGCTGGGACGCCGCCTTCGTGCGCACCACGCTGGAACGCTGGAAGATCCAGCCGAACAAGCTGCTGGCCAAGCTGTCGCCCGGCGAGCGCCAGCGCGTCGACCTGATCCGCGCGCTGGCCTCGCAGCCCGAGTTGCTGGTGCTGGACGAGCCGGCCGCGGCGCTCGATCCGGTGGCCCGCCGCGAACTGTTGCGCGAGGTGGCGATGCGCGCCGGCGAGAACGGCACTACGGTGCTGTTCTCCACCCACATCGTGTCCGACCTGGAGCGCGTGGCCTCCGAGATCGCGTTCCTGCACGAGGGCAGGTTGCTGCTGCGTTGTGGCGTGGACGAGGCCAAGGAACGCTACGCCCGCCTGTGGCTGCCGGCCGCGGCAAACGTCGCCGCACCGATCCCCTCGCTCAGCCGGCGCCGCCACGACGACGGCAGCTTCAGCCTGGTGGTGGCGCGCGATGCCCGGGACCGTTGGCCGGAAGCGGCGAACCTGCCCGGCGCGCGCGTCGATGCGCTGGGGTTGGAGGATCTGTTCGTGGAGATCGCGGAGTGACGTCGTTCCTGCAATTGCTGATGCTGCCGTGGATGGCATGGTCGCAGCGCATGCGGCGCATCATCGCGAGGACCTTGCTGGTCATCCTCTGCCTGGCCATTGCCGGCTACGTCCTGCTTCGGCGCTCGGCCGGGGCCGGGCCCGGTCTGGCGCATGGCCTGGCCGTCATCGATTGCCTGTTCTGGGCCGCCGTGGTGCCGCGCGCGCTGGTGCTGGCGAACGAGGCACGCCGGCTGCGCCTGCCGGTGCTGGAACGCGCAGCGGCGATCAGCACCGTGTTGTATGCCGCGCTCACCATCGTCTTGCCAGCAGTCGTGGTGGCCATGCTGGGTGGCAGCGGCGTGGTGGCGTTGGCCGAACTTGCACTGGGTGCGGGTATCGGCATGGGCTATGCCGCCTTGCCGCTCTGGCTCGGCATCTGGGCCTGCCTGGCGCCCCTGCTCGACGACCACCTGGGTGCATGGCTGCCCATGCCGGCCAGCGATCCGGTGGGCTTTCTGCACTGGGCCGCGCCGGTGGCTGCAGTGCTGTGGGCCATGATTGCGCTGTGCTGGCGTCGGGCCGCGCGCTGCGACGACGACGCTTCGCGCTGGCTCAAACCATTGGCGTTGCGCTGGCGCGCGCTGTCCGCACAGGGCCGCAATGGCGCAAGGCTGGAAGCCGAACTGCTGCGCCGGCGCAGCTCCCGGATGCAGCCGGGAATCGATCTGCGCCGCGTCGGGCCTGACTACCTGGTGCGTGGCCTGCGCGTGGCGCTGGGAGGGTGGGGCGTGCCGCAGACGGTGGCTAGTCGCCTGCGTCAGGCTGGCCTGGTGTTGCTCAACGTGTTGTTCGCCTTCGCACTGCTGGCTGCGCTGCGCCACGTGTCGAACGATCAGCCCCGCGCCATCGCGTATACCGTCGTGCTCTCCATGCTCGCTAGCGCACCGGTCATCGCCTTTGCCCTGGGTTTGTTCGGCGCCGTGTTGGGCCCGGTGCGCGCCGACGCGCTGCGCGCCCGCTGGAGCCGCGACAATGCGGAGTTGGCGGTACTGGCCCTGCTGCCGGGCGTCGGCGGTGCCGCGCACGCCAAGCGCGCCCTGCTCAAGGCCAGCGTGCTGCCAACGCTGCTGGCGCAGGCGGCGCTGCTCGCGGGCATGCTGGGCGTGGCGCTGTGGGCGCATCTCCCCGGCGGCAATGCCGCCTTGCTGCTGCTCGCCCAGGGCGGTGGCATGCTGGCCACCTTTGCGCTGTCCGTGGCCGCGTTGGGTGGCACGGCGTGGCATCGTGGCTGGCAAAGCCTACTCATCATTGCCGCCATCGTACTGATGTTGACCACCACCGGCGCGGCGCTGTTCCGGTTCGGCGACAACCTGCTGGCGCAGCGGCTCGCCCTCTCGCCGATCTTCCTCGCGCTGTGGATCGCGCTGCTGGCGACCCTGCTGGCCATCGGCCGTCGCGGCTGGCGTGCGTTCTGGCGCCAGCCGCATCCGTTCCTGCCGCATGGGTGAGCGATGACCATGAGGAACGCCCGCTCCCGCAAGGTGACGCCGACCATCGGCGGCCTGCCGGGTTGACCGCAGCGTCCCCGCGCAGCCGGGGGCAGGTGTGGATCCGGGGTGGGAGTTGCGGCGTCGTCACCAACGAAGAAGGCCCGTCATCGACGGGCCTTCTTCGTTCATGCCGCGCGGGCGTCAACGCAGCAGCGAGCGCAGCATCCAGGCGGTCTTCTCGTGTTCCTTGAGGCGGCCGGTGACCATGTCGGCGGTGCCGTCGTCGCCGGCGGCGTTGGCGGCCTTGAGCGTGTCGCGCGCGGTGGCGGCGACGATCTCGTGGCCTTCGACCAGCTGGCCGACCATTTCCTGCCAGTCCGGCACGCCGGGCTCGTCCTTGATCGAGCTGAGCTCGGCGAACTGGCTGTAGGAACCGGGCGCGAACACGTCCAGTGTGCGGATGCGCTCGGCGACCTCGTCGGCGGCCAGCCACAGCGCGTTGTACTGGGTCTCGAACATCAGGTGCAGGCTGTTGAACTGCGGGCCGGTGACGTTCCAGTGGAAGCTGTGCGTCTTCAGGTACAGCGAGTAGGTGTCGGCCAGCAGCTTGGACAGGTGCTTGGCGACCGCTTCGCGATCCTTCTTGGCGATACCGATGGAAATGGCCATGGCGTGCTCCTTTGGGGGTGGATGCAATGAATCAACGGTAGTGGCTCGGCGCTCGCGCGGGAAATGAATCCTTCGGATGTTGGCGATAGTCGCCGACTATCGGGTCGAGGCGTGCCACCGGCTATCATGCGCAGTTCGATGAACGACCACTGCGCGCCCGCATCCGATCCCGCTGCCGATCCAGGCTTGCGCACCTTGCGCCGGCAGCTGGATGCGGTGTGCAGTCGCGACTTCGGTCGCCTGCTGGGACGTTGGCGCACGCTGTCGCGCCGACCCGACGAAAAGAAGATGGGGGCGCTGGCCGCCGATATCGAGCGCTCCGCGGCCAAACGCCGCGACCGTGCCGCGGCCAAGCCCGAAATCCGGCTGGACGAGTCGCTGCCGATCAGCGCGCGCGGCGAGGACATCGTCAAGCTGATCCGCGAACACCAGGTGGTGGTGATCGCCGGCGAGACCGGTTCGGGCAAGACCACCCAGCTGCCGAAGCTGTGCCTGGCCGCCGGCCGCGGCGAAGCGGGCATGATCGGCTGCACCCAGCCGCGTCGGCTGGCCGCGCGCTCGGTGGCGCGCCGCGTGGCGGAGGAACTGGGCACGCCGCTGGGCGAGGTCGTGGGTTTCCAGGTGCGCTTCAACGACCAGGTGTCCGAGCGCAGCCTGATCAAGTTCATGACCGACGGCATCCTGCTCGCCGAGACCCAGGGCGATCCGTGGCTGAGTGCCTACGACACCATCATCATCGACGAGGCGCACGAGCGCAGCCTCAACATCGACTTCCTGCTCGGCTACCTCAAGCGTCTGGCGCTGAAGCGGCCGGAGCTGAAGATCATCGTCACCTCGGCGACCATCGACACCGCAAGGTTCGCCGAACACTTCGGCGGCGCGCCGGTGGTCGAGGTGGAAGGACGGGCGTACCCGGTGGAGTTGCGCTGGCGGCCGGTGGAAGCCGCAGGCAAGGGCATGCAGCAGGGCAGCGCCGAACACATCGCCGCCGTGCTCGACGAAATCACCCGCGACGATCCGCGCGGCGACGTGCTGGTGTTCCTGCCCGGCGAGCGCGAGATCCGCGACGCGCACCAGCTGCTCTCGCGCCGGCAATACCGCGAGACCGAGATCATGCCGCTGTACGCGCGGCTTTCCGCCGGCGACCAGGACCGCGTGTTCAAGCCCGGCGTGAAGCGCCGCGTGGTGCTGGCCACCAACGTCGCCGAGACCTCGCTCACGGTGCCGCGCATCCGCTACGTGATCGACACCGGCACCGCGCGGGTCAAGCGCTACAGCCAGCGCAGCCAGCTCGAGCGGCTGCATGTCGAACCGATCTCGCAGGCCGCCGCCGACCAGCGCAAGGGCCGCTGCGGCCGCGTCGGACCTGGCGTCTGCTATCGCCTCTACGACGAAGCCGATTTCGCCGGCCGCGCCGCGTTCACCGATCCGGAGCTGCTGCGCTCGTCGCTGGCCAACGTGATCCTGCGCATGCTGGCGCTGAAGCTGGGCGAGGTCGATGAGTTCCCGTTCCTGGAAGCGCCCGACCCGCGCGTGATCGCCGACGGCTTCCGCCGGCTCACCGAGATTTCCGCGATCGACGAGGCGCGCAGGCTCACCGCGATCGGCCGCACGCTGGCGCGGCTGCCGATCGACGTGCAGCTGGCGCGCATGCTGGTCGAAGGCGAGAAACTGCATGCGTTGCGCGAGCTGCTGGTCATCGTCGCCTTCCTCAGCATCCAGGACCCGCGCGAGCGGCCCGGCGATGCACGCCAGCAGGCCGATGCCGCGCACGCCGTGTTCGCCGACCCGAAGTCCGACTTCATCGGCGTGCTGAACCTGTGGCGGGCCTATCACGACGCCCACGAGGAACTGACCCAGTCGAAGCTGCGCGACTGGTGCTCGCGGCACTTCCTCAGCTTCATGCGCATGCGCGAATGGCGCGAGCTGCATCGGCAGTTGCTGCTGGTCGTTGAAGAGCTGGGCTGGCGCCTTGCTCCCTCTCCCCTGCGGGGAGAGGGTTGGGGTGAGGGAGCGGGGTCGCGGAAGACTTCACAGGCTGGTGCATCAAAGCTCGGAAAGAAAAGCAAAGGCAGGGAGGCTTCGCGCGAGCACCCGCCCCTCACCTTCCCGAAAAGGGGACTTCCTGCGGTCGCAATCCTCTCCCCGGAGGGGAGAGGAGGCGAACGCGAAGAACGAGTTATTGATCAGCAAGCTGCGATGGATCGCCTCTTCGAAGCGGTCCATCGCAGCCTGTTGGCCGGCCTGCCCACCCAGGTCGGCCGCAAGGACGAGAAGGGCATCTACCAGAGCACGCGCGAGCGCAAGTTCCAGGTGTTTCCCGGCTCGGCCCTGTCGAAGGCACCACCCAACTGGATCTTCTCCGCGCAGATCCTCGACGTGGGCGGCCGCGTGTGGGGCATGGCGAATGCGCGGGTGGAGCCGTTGTGGATCGAGCAGCAGGCGGCGCATCTGTTGCGCATCCATTGCCGCGATGCGCACTGGTCGAAGAAGCGCGGCTGCGTGGTGGCGTACGAACAGGTCAGCCTGTTCGGCCTGGTGCTGGTGGAGAAGCGGCCGGTCACCTTCCAGCAGCAGGACCCGGCGCTGGCGCACGCGATCTTCCTGCGCGAGGCGCTGGTGCGCGGCGACATCGACGGCGCCGATCATGGACGGTCAAGTGCCGCGGGCGCAGGACGCGCAGGAGCGGCCGCGGATTTCGTGCGCGCGAACCAGCGCGTGCTGGAAGAGGCGCTGGGCATCGAGGCAAGGCAGCGCCGCGAAGGATTGATCCGTCACGAGGACGAACTGGTCGCGTTCTTCGAGGGCAAGCTGCCCGAAGAGATCGCCAGCTCGCGTGCGCTCGACGCGTGGTATCGCAAGGCCCGTCCGGCCGAACAGGCCGCGCTGCGCTGGTCGCTGGATGACGTGATGGGCGCTGGTGCCGCGCTGGATGCGAAGGCGTTTCCCGCCGCCATCGAGGTGCCGCAGAGATACAAACTGGAATACCGCTTCGTACCGGGTGACGAGGCCGATGGCGTGACCCTGCAACTGCCGCTGGCAATGTTGAATGCGCTGCCCGCGGCGCGCTGCGAGTGGCTGGTGCCGGGCCTGCTGGCGGACAAGGTGGCCGAACTGATCCGCGGCCTGCCCAGGGCGCTGCGCCGCAACTTCGTGCCGGCGCCGGATTTCGCGCGCGCGTTCACCGAGGCGGAATCGCCCCGCGACGAGTCGCTGGTCAAGGCGCTGGCCGCCTTCCTGAAACGCGCCACCGGCGTCGACATCGGCGCCGGCGAGTTCGCCAGCATCGAATTGCCGCCGCATTTCCTGATGCGCTACCGCCTGCATGACGAGCGCGGCAAGACGCTGGCCAGTGGCCGCGACCTGGCTGCGCTGCGTGGGCAGTGGGAAGGCCAGGCGCGTGAGGCGTTCTCGCGCAAGACCGATATCGAGCTGACTCGCGAAGACGTGGCCAGCTGGGATTTCGAGGCGATCCCTGCGCAGGTGCGTTCGGACGCCGGCCTCACCGCGTTTCCGGCCCTGGTCGACCTGGGCGAGACGGTGGCGCTGCGCGTATTCGAGCGCAGCGACGAATCGCGCGCGGCGCATGCCGCCGGCGTGGTGCGGCTGCTGCGCAACGCACTGGCCAGCGAGGCGAAGCAGGCGCGCCGGAGATTGCCGATCGGCAACGCGCTGGCGTTGAAATACGCGCCGCTCGGCGGCGTCGACGGCCTGCGCGAAGACCTGCTCGAAGGCGGCTTCACCGATCTGCTGGAACGCCACGCACTGGACGTGCGTACCGCCGGCGCGTTCGAGGCGCTGCGCACGCAGTGTTCGCGCGAACTGTTCGGTGCCGGCGTCGAGCGGCTCAAGCTGGCCGAGCCGATCATCGAGGCGCAGGCCGAGGCAAAGCCCTGGCTCGAGCCGCCGCTGCTCGGCTTCGCCCGCGCCAGCTACGACGATCTGCGCGAACAATTCGACGCGCTGCTCGTGCCCGGTTTCCTGCGCGAGCTGCCGCCTTCACGGCTGGCGCATTATCCACGCTACCTCAAGGCGATGCGCCTGCGTGGCGAACGCTTGCGCCAGGACCCGGCGAAGGACCAGCAACGCATGCTGCAGGTGCTGCCGTACTGGCGCGCGTACCTGCAACACCGCGCCGCCGGCGGCGACTCGGCCGAACTGGCCGAGTTGCGCTGGCTGATCGAGGAATGGCGCGTGTCGCTGTTCGCGCAGGAGCTGAAGACCGCCGAGCCGGTGTCGGCCAAGCGGCTGGCGAAGGCGCTGGCCGCGCTCGCGTGAGCGACCGGATCAGCGCACGCGTTCCACGTGCACGCTGCCGTTGCAGCCGGACACGTACATCAGCCAGTTGCCCATCATCGAGGGTTTGACCTTGGTCGAGGGATTGTCGGCAGTCATGCACGACACATTGTCCGAGCCGATCTGCCGCCAGACCTGTCCGTTGTCCAGGGTGTACTCGTTGTTGCCGCTCCAGCCGTCGAAGTGGCCCTTGATGCGGGTCTCGATCTTCTCGCGCTTGGCATCGCTCGCGTAGAACACCGGCTTGCCGCTGGCACTGACCATCTTGGTGGTGGTCTTGGCGTGCGTGCGCAGCCAGGCGTCGAGATTCTGCAGTTCCTGCGGCGAGAGTTTGTCCAGGCCAGCGGCCTTGAACTCGGAAGGACTCATGCGTTGCTGCAGGTCGCCGGACGTCTGCTGCGCGTACACGGCGCAGCACGGGAGGGCCAGCAACAGCGGGAGACAGCGTGCGCGGAAGGACATGGGGATTTCCTCGAAGCCGGAATGGCGAATCCCGATTCTGCCCGCCAAGCGGCCCGAGGCCAAGCGCCGCAGGCCGCCCGCCGCGACCATGCCACTACAATGGCCGCCATCATGGCCCCGCGCACTCATTCAGGCAGCCTCGCCGCATGGCGCAAGCGCGCCGACACGCTGTCACCCGATCTGGCCGATGCGCTGGAGGCCTGCGGCGAGCATCCGGTCGACCAGGCCGAGTGCGGCGACACCCTCGACCTGCTCGGCATGCTCGGTTGTGACGCGTCGACCCAGGCGGCGGCGTTGTGGTTCGAGCTGGCGCGCGTCGATCCGGCTTTGTGGGCTGCGCGCGGCCCGGGCCTGCCGGCGGACGTGCAGCGCCTGGTCGCCGGCCAGCAGGCGGCCGAACAGGTGTGGACCTTGCACGCGCAGCGCGCACCCGGCGGGGCGACCGAAGGCCTGCGCCGGCTGTTGCTGGCGATCGTGCGCGACCTGCGCGTGGTGTTCGTGCTGCTGGCGCGCCAGCTCGCGCGGATGCGCGCCGCGGCGTCGCTGCCGCCGGAGCAGGCCGCCGCGCTGGCGCGGTTGAGCCGCGACATCCATGCCCCGCTGGCCAACCGGCTCGGCATCTGGCAACTGAAATGGGAGCTGGAGGACCTGGCGTTCCGCCACCTGCAGCCGGACACCTATCGCCGCATCGCCAAGCTGCTCGACGAGCGCCGCGTCGATCGCGAGGCATTCATCCGCCAGTCGCTGGACGAGCTGAAACAGGCGCTGGACGCCGCCGGCCTGCAGGCCGACTTGGCGGGGCGGCCCAAGCACATCTACTCGATCTGGAAAAAGATGCAGCGCAAGTCGCTGGATTTTTCCGACCTCTACGACATCCGCGCGGTGCGCGTGCTGGTCGACAGCGTCACCGACTGCTACGCCGCGCTGGGCGTGGTGCACGCGCTGTGGCCGCACCTGCCGAACGAGTTCGACGACTACATCGCGCGGCCCAAGCCCAACGGTTACCAGTCGCTGCACACCGCGGTGGTCGGGCCGCAGGGCAAGACGCTGGAGGTGCAGATCCGCACCCACGAGATGCATCGCGCCAACGAACTGGGCGTGGCCGCGCACTGGCGCTACAAGGAGGGCGGTGGCAGCGACGCCGAGTTCGAGGCCAAGATCGCCTGGATGCGCAAGCTGCTGGAGCCGCGCAGCGGCGACGACAGCAACCTCGCCGCCGAGCTGCAGACCGAGCTGCTGGAAGACCGCGTCTACCTGCTCACCCCCAAGGGCGAGGTGTTCGACCTGGCACGTGGCGCCACCGTGCTGGATTTCGCCTACCTGGTGCACACCGAGGTCGGCCACCGCTGCCGCGGCGCCAAGGTCAACGGCCGCATCGTGCCGCTGACCTTCCAGCCGCAGAGCGGCGACCGCGTGGAGATCCTCACCACCAAGGTCGCCGAACCCAGCCGCGACTGGCTCTCGCCGCACCATGGCTACCTCAACACCGCGCGGGCGAAGGACAAGGTGCGCGCGTGGTTCCGCCGCATCGCGCACGACGCCAACCTCGGCGTCGGGCGCGCCATGCTCGAGCGCGAACTGAAGCGCCTGGCGCTGCCCGCCGCCGACATCGGCAAGCTGCCCGCCCAATTCCACCTGCAGACGCAGGACGAGCTGCTGATCGCGCTGGCACTGGGTGAGGTCACGCCCGGCCAGATCGCCCGCGTGCTGCAGGAGTCCGTGCAACCGCCGCCGCCCGCGCCGGCACCGCCGCCGGCGCGGCCGGCCACGCTGGACCAGGGCGCGCTGAGCATCGAAGGCGTCGGCAACCTGCTTACCACGCTGGCGCGCTGCTGCCAGCCGCTGCCGGGCGACGCGGTACGCGGCTACATCACCAAGGGCCGCGGCGTTTCAGTGCATCGTGCCGATTGCGGCAGCCTGGCGCGGCTCGCGCGGCGCGACCCGGACCGGGTGATCGAGGTGAGCTGGGGCCACGTCGCCAGCCAGGCTTACGAGGTGGACATCGAACTGCGCGGCTACGACCGCAAGGAGCTGCAGAAAGACGTCACCAACCTCATCAGCAACGCCGGCACCCACATCATCGCCTCGTCCAGCCGCTCGCGTCCGCAGACCGGCGAAGTGGAGATGCGCTACACCCTGCGCGTGCGCGATTTCGAACAGCTGTCCACCCTGCTGGGCAAGCTGCTGGCGCTGCCCAACGTCACAGAAGTGCGCCGCATCAGCGCCTAGCGTGGCGCCGGGGTGCCGGGCGCCGCGCCGCCCTCGCCAGCAGCGCTGGACGCTGAACGCCGGTATCGCGCAGGCCGGGCCGTCCGGTCGCGCGATGTTAAGCTGCGACCGCTTATCGCCAGTGCCATGAATCATGAGCAGCCGCCGCAACCCGCATGATGCCCGGCCACCGAACCGCAGCGAGCCCACCCTGGGCGACCTCGATCAGGTGGAGGGCAAGCCGCGCGCGTCCGCTGCCGATGGCCTGCCGCGGGTCACCGTGGAAAGGCGTCGTGCCCGCGGGATTCGCACCGCGGCATCGCGCGGGCGTCGCGGCTGGCTGCTGCCGATCTTGATCCTGCTGGTCGTCGCGCTCGGCGCGGCGCTCTGGCTCAGCCAGAACCGGCTGCGCGGCATGCTGCCGCGCACCGACCTCAACAGCGTGCTGGCGCAGGCGCAGCAGGCGCTGGACGCGAGCCACCTGGATGGCGAGGACGGCACCAGCGCGCGCGAACTGTTCCAGCAGGTGGCGGCCAGCGAGCCGGACAACGATCGCGCCCGCGACGGCCTGCGCCAGGTTGGCCAGGCCGAGTTGTCGCAAGCCGATGCGGCGCTGCAGGCAGGCCGGCTGGATGAGGCCACCCAGCGCGCCACGGTCGCCCGCGAACTGCTCGGTGGCGGGCGTGACGTGGATCGCCTCGACATGCTCATCCGCCAGGCGCAGGCGGGCCAGATGCACACCGGCGACCTGGTCGACCAGGCCAAGCAGGCATTGGCGCAGGGCAAGCTGGATGGTGCCGACGGCGCCGGCGCGCTCTACCAGCGCGTGTTGCGCACCGACCCGGACAACGCAGTGGCCGCGCACGGGCTGGACCAGGTCGCCAACGCGCTGGCGGTGCAGGCACACGACGCGCTGGAGGCGGGCGACCTGGCCAAGGCCGATCCGCTGGTGCTGCAGATCGCCGCGCTGCGGCCGAACAACGGCTCGCTGCCGGCGCTGCGCGCGCTGCAGGCGCAGCGGCGCCAGCAACAGGATGGCGCGGTAAAGGATGCCATTGCCCAGGGCCGTGAGGCCTTGCGCGACGGCCGCATCGCCGGCTCCGGCGACGACACCGCGCTGGCGCACTTCAGGGCTGCGTTGGCGCTTGATCCGGACAGCGAGGAGGCCAAGGCCGGGCTGGGCGACGTGGCGCAGGCGCTGACCGTGCAGGCGAATGCGGCGATGGATGACGGCGATCGCGCGCAGGCGGCCAAACTGCTCGGCCAGGCGAATGCGCTGGCGCCGAAGTCGGCCGATCTGGCCGCCGCCCGCGCGCGGCTGCAGAGCAAGCCGCCGGCGAGCAAGCCACCCGCGGACGAACCCGCCGAGACGGTGCACGCGGCCGACGAGGCCCCGGTAGTCGCCGCCGCGTTGTCGCCGCAGCAAAGCGCAGCCGTGGCCCAACTGGTGCAGCGCGCGCAGCAGGCCACCGCCAGCGGCAACATCATGATGCCGCCCGGCGACAGCGCGTACGACCTGTACCGCAGCGCGCTGGCGATCGACGGCAACGACGTGCTTGCGCGGCAGGGCCTGCAGGCCTTGCCGGGCCGGGTCGAACAGTTGTTCAAGCAGGCCCTCGCGGCCGGCCAGCTGAAGCAGGCCGGCGACATGCTGGCCAACCTGGGCGAATTGGCGCCGGGCGATCCGGCACAGCTGGGGCTGAGCAACCAGCTGGCCAGCGCCTGGGTCGATCGGGCCCAGCAGCAGCTCGATGGCGGCGACCGCATCGGCGCCGGCCAGTCGCTCGCGCGCGCGCGTAAGCTCGCGCCCAACCATCCGCGCGTGACCGAGCTCGCCGCGCGACTGCAGGGCAATCCGTGAGGCCGGCATGACGGTGCTGGTCGTCGGCGGCAGCAGCCAGATCGGCCACTTCCTCCTGCCGCACCTGCGCGCCACCGGTGAGCCGGTGCTGGCGCTGAGCCGGCATCCGCGGCCCGCGCGCGACGGGGTGCAGTGGCTGCGCGGTAACCTGCCGCACGACATGCCGACGTTGCCCGAACTGTCGGCAATCATCAGTTTCGGTCCCTTGCTGGCGTTGGCCGAATGGCTGGCCCATGCCAGCCTGGTCGGCGCGCCGAGGGTGGTGGCCACCAGTTCGATGAGCGCCGAAAGCAAGCGGGATTCGGTGGTGCCGGCCGAGCGCGCGATCGCGCGCCAGCTGCGCGAGGGCGAGGCTGCGCTGGCCACCGCCTGCGCCCGCCACGGCTGCGCGTGGACCGTGCTGCGGCCGACCCTGGTGTATGGCGCCGGGCTCGATCGCAGCCTCACCCCGATCGCGCGCCGTGCGCTGCGCACGCGGTTGTTTCCGATCCCGGCCGCGCGTGGCCTGCGCCAGCCGGTGCATGCCGACGACGTCGCGCAGGCAGTGCTGGCCGCGCTGGATTGTCCCGCCTCGGCGGGACGCATCGTGCCGATCGGCGGCGGCGAACGGCTGCCGTATCCGCAGATGTTCGCGCGCGTGCGCGACAGCCTGCCGCGCGCCACCGTGACAGTGCCGCTGCCCGCCTGGTTGTTGCGGCTGCTTGCTCGCACGTGCCCGCCGCTGCGTGGCCCGCTGAGCCGGCTGGACCGCGATCTGGTCGCCGACAACGGCGAGTTGCAGCGCTTGCTGGGCATTCACCCGCGGCCGTTTCGGCCGGATGCGGGGACGTGGCAGCCACCGGCGTAGGGCGGGCATGGCCCGCCGCCCGGAACGCCAAGGCATGCCCAAAACCGGCGGGCAGTGCCCGCCCTACCATCCACATGCCCGGGAATTGCCCGCAAAACCGCCGCGGCGTTCATGGGCGCGCCGGGATGCACGCCCTATCATCGGGAAACCTGATCGCCGGATTCCGCCGCCCTTGAGCTTCCTCGACCGTACCCGTTCCCTCGCCCGCCGCAGCTGGCCGTGGCTGCGCATTCCGTGCTGGATCGGCCTGGGCCTGCTGGTCGGTTTCGTGTTGCCGTACGTGCTGGTGCTCAACAAGCGCGTGCAGGATCGTTTCAACGACCTGGTGTTCGCGGTGCCCACGCGGGTGTATGCGCGGCCGCTGCCGCTGCAGGCCGGCGAGCCGATGACCAGCGCCGCGCTGGAACTGGAACTGACCTTCGCCGGCTACAGCCACGACGGCAAGGGCCAGGTGCCCGGCAGCTGGATGAAGCAGGGCAGCCGCTACACGATCTCCTCGCGTGGCTACGCCGGCCCCGACGGTGGCGAGTTGCCCAAGCGCATCGTGGTGACCCTGGGCGGCGGCGAGGTGGCCTCGGTGCACACCGCGGCGGACAAGCAGCCGATCAAGCAGACCCATCTCGACCCGGCGCGCATCGCCACGCTGTACGGCGCCAGCCAGGAGGAGCGACGCTTCGTGCAGTTGCGCGACGTGCCGCCGCTGCTGGTCAAGGGCCTGCAGTCGGTCGAGGACCGCAATTTCAAGAACAACATCGGCATCGACTTCGGCGCGATCGCGCGCGCGGCGCTGGCCAACCTGCGTGCCGGCCACACCGTGCAGGGCGGTTCCACGCTGACCCAGCAGCTGGTGCGCAACCTGTTCCTGAGCCGCGACCAGACCTTGACGCGCAAGATCAACGAGGCGCTGATGTCGCTGCTGCTGGAGGCGCACTACAGCAAGGGGCGCATCCTGGAGGCCTACGTCAACGACGTGTTCCTGGGCCAGCAGGGGGCGCAGGCGGTGCACGGTTTCGGCGCCGCGTCGGAGTTCTATTTCGGGCGCCGGCTGCAGGAGCTGCGGCCGCAGGAGATCGCCTTGCTGGTCGGCCTGGTGAAGGGGCCGAGCTACTACGATCCGCGCCGCGCACCCAAGCGCGCCCTGGCGCGGCGCAACCTGGTGCTGCAGGAGTTCTTCGATACCGGCCTGATCAGCGCCGCGCAGCTCAATGCGGGCCAGGCTGCGCCGCTGGACGTGATCAAGAACGGCCAGCTGCCGCACAACCGCTTCCCCGCGTTCATGGATCTGGTGCGCAAGCAGATCACCACCGACTTCGACGAGAAGGCGTTGCGCGAAGGCAACCTGTCGATCTTCACCACGCTGGACCCGGCCGCGCAGCTGTACACCGAGCAGGCGATCACCAGTTCGCTCAAGGGCCTGGGCAAGCGCGGCGACGGCGTGCAGGCGGCGGCGGTGGTGACCGATGCGCACACCGGCAGCGTGCTTGCCGTGGTCGGCAACCGCAATCCGGGCGAGCCGGGTTTCAACCGCGCGCTGGACATCCGCCGGCAGATCGGCTCCACGATCAAGCCGTTCGTCTACCTGGTCGCGCTGACCCAGCCCGAGCGCTGGAACCTGGCCAGCATGATGGACGACAGCCCGATCAGCATGCGCCAGCCCAACGGCAGCATGTGGACGCCGCAGAACGATGACCACCGCAGCCACGACCCGCTGATCATGGTCGACGCGCTGGCGCATTCGTGGAACCTCGCCACGATCCACCTCGGCATGGCGGTGGGCTTGCCGCGTATCCGTGCGTTCCTCGAATCGTTCGGGCTCACCGACGTCAATCCCAGCCCCTCGCTGCTGATCGGCGCGCTGGACCTGTCTCCGCTGCAGGTGGCGCAGCTCTATCAGTATCTGGCGGCGGATGGTCACGCCTTGCCGCTGCTGGCGGTGCGCGGCGTGCTCGACGGCAGCGGCCGCACGATCAAGCGCTACCAGGTGCAGCCCGGTCCCGGCGAATACCAGGAGGCGGTGCGGCTGACCACCTGGGCAATGCAGCAGGTGGCCGAGTACGGCACCGCCAGCGCGATCGGCAACTCCGCGCTGGCCTCGCTGCACGCCGCCGGCAAGACCGGCACCAGCAACGACATGCGCGACAGCTGGTTCGCCGGCTTCACCGGCGACCACCTGGCGGTGTTCTGGATGGGCCGCGACGACAACAAGCCGACCACGCTGTTCGGCGCCAGCGGCGGCTTGCGCGCCTGGCGCGACCTGTTCGCCAAGCTGCCCACCACGCCATTGTCCGCCGCGCCGGGACCGGGCCTGGAAATGGCCTGGATCAACCCCGCCGATGGCCGCCGCACCGAGCCGCAATGCCAGGGCGCGCAGCAGGTGCCGGTGGTCGCCGGCAGCCTGCCGGCCGATGCCGAGGGCTGCTTCTGGCAAAGCCTGTTCGGCGGCGACACCGCCACCCCCGCTCCCTCGACCACCACGCCGTGACCATGTCCATGACTTCCCGACGCCTCGCGCCGCTGCTGCTGTCGGCGCTGCTTGCCACCCTGGCCGGCTGCAGCTTGTTTCGTTCCGCGCCGGCACCAGCGCCGGCGGCCGCGCCGGAGCATGACGCGGTGGCGGCGATCCGTGCCGCCGGCGCGCACGACGATTCGGTCATCGACGTGAAGCCGCTGCGCGACCCGGCCGTGGATGCGCTGATGGTCCAGGCGGAACAGAACGAACGCAGCGGCAACTACACTGCCGCCGCCGCCACGCTGGACAAGGCGCTGCAGATCAGCCCCGATGCGCCCGACCTGCTGCAGGAGCGCGCCGAGATCGCGATCCGGCTGAAGAATTTCGTGCGCGCCGAAAAGCTGGCGCACAAGTCGTGGACGCTGGGCCCGCGCCTTGGTCCGCTGTGCGCGCGCAACTGGCAGACCATCGTCGAGACCCGCTTGCAGGCGAACGACACGGTCGGCGCGTCGACCGCGCGCAAGTGGGTGCAGCAGTGCCGCAAGGCGGGTGTGCCCCGGTATTGAGCGGCGGGGCCCCGGCCGCTCAGAGCAGCGCCACCAGCAACAACACGATGCCGGCGAGGCTCACCGCCCAGACCAGCGTGCGCAGGTAGGGAATGCCGGCGGCATACACCGGCACGTAGAGCACGCGTGCCCAGAAATAAAGTTGCGCACCGAGCACGGTGAGCGGGTCGTGCTGCTGCATCACCTGCGCGGCCAGCACCGCGGCGGCGAACAGCGGAAAGGTTTCCAGGAAGTTCGCGCGGGCACGATCGAGTCGTCCGCCGACGCCGGTCAACGGCGGCTTCACCTCGTCGCGCGCGCTGGCGATCCAGCCGAGCCCGCGCTGGCCGATCGAACAGCTCGCCGCCAGGGCGATCTGCACCAGCCCCAGCACCGCACTCCACAGCAGCATGCAAAGTTCGGTCGTCACGACGCACTCCTCCGGCGATGGTGGGCGCATGGTGAATCCAGCCGCGGCTTCTCGCCAGTGGCCCCGGGCTACGCCGCGCGGCGGCTGCGATCCTGCCGCAGCAGGCTTTCGACCCGCTGCAGCGGAATCCGGTCGCCGGCGTCGCGGCCGTAGTAGGCCTCCACGATGCGGCCGCGGCCGTCGATCAGGAAATCCGCCGGCATCAGGTTGCCGGTGTTGAGGCCGGCGAAACCGACCAGGCGCAGGCCGCGGATCAGGGTCGGCACCCGCGTCACGATCGCCTTGAACTTGCGCCACAGCGAACGTTCGATGCCGTAGACCTCGTGCGCACGCGAGGTGGGGTCGGCCGCCAGCGGAAACGGCCGCGGGCGGTGGCCGGCGAAGCGCAGCACCTCGGCTTGCGAGGCGCTGAACACCGCCACCACGTCCAGCCCGCGCTCGGACAATTCCTGGTGCCGCTGGGTCAGCTCGTAGATGCGGAAATTGCAGAACGGGCAGGCCGCATCACGGAAAAACGAGAGCAGGGTAAGCCGACCGGGTTGGCTGGTCGCGATGGCCTGGCCGTGGATGTCGACCAGGTCGAGTACGGGTGCGGTTTCGGGTGCGAACAGTCTCACGGCTGCCTCCTTGGAGTGGCGGGCGGGTGGCATGCCAGTGGATGCGCCGGCCACCGTCGCGGTTCCCGCGCCGCTTTGTCGACGGCAGTCGCTCGGCCATAATCGGCGGATGATCGCTCCCGACGACACCGTGTCCGACGACGACGTCGGCGCCTTGCTCGGTGCCGACGGCCCGTTCGCCCGCGAGCTGCCGAACTTCGCGCCGCGGCTGGCCCAGCAGGCGATGGCGCGGGCAGTGCAGCAGGCCATCGCCGGGCGCGACACGCTGGTTGCCGAGGCCGGCACCGGCACCGGCAAGACCTACGCCTACCTGGTGCCGGCACTGCTGTCGGGCGAGCGCGTGATCATCTCCACCGGCACCAAGGCGCTGCAGGACCAGCTGTACTTCCGTGACCTGCCGAAGGTGCGCTCGGTGCTGGGCGCACGCCTGAAGACGGCGCTGCTGAAGGGTCGCGCGAATTATCTCTGCCTGTACCGGCTCGACCAGACCGTGCGCGATGGCGGCAGCCTGGCGCCGGCGCAGGCCGCGCAGCTGGCCGCGATCCGCGCCTGGTCGGCGCGCACCCGCCGTGGCGACCGCATGGAACTGGCCGAGGTGCCGGAGGAGTCGCCGCTGTGGCCACGCGTCACCTCCACCGCGGAAAACTGCCTCGGCGTCGAGTGCCCTTGCTACGACGACTGCCACGTGTTCAAGGCACGCCGCGAGGCGATGGAGGCGGACGTGGTGGTGGTCAACCATCACCTGCTGTTCGCCGACCTGGCGCTGAAGCAGGAAGGCTTCGGCGAGATCCTGCCCGGCGCGACGGCCTTCATCCTCGACGAGGCGCACCAGATTCCCGAACTGGCCGGCCAGTTCTTCTCGCAGAGCATCAGCGCGCGGCAGCTCACCGACATGGCGCAGGACGCGCTGACCGAATGCAGCGGCATCACCGGCGCGATCGGCCTGCTGCTGGAACCGGTCGAGGCATTGCAGAACGCGCTGCGCAAGCTGCGCCTGGCGCTGGAGCCGCTGCCCTCGCGCGGCGCCTTCGCGCTGCTGGAGGATCGCGCCGAGGTGCGCGCCGAGCTGCACGAACTGGGCGAACTGCTGGCCACGCTGGCCGAGCTGCTCGCCTCGCAGGCCGAGCGCTCGCGTGGCTTCGCCAACCTGCACGAACGCGCCGCGCTGTTCGGCGGGCGGCTGGAGCGCATCATCGAGACGCATGGCGACCAGGACGTGCGCTGGTACGAAACCTTCCCGCGCGGCTTCGCGCTGTACGCCACGCCGCTGGATCTCGCCGCGCCGATGCGCGGCCTGCGCGAACGCACCCAGGCGGCGTGGATCCACACCTCGGCCACGCTGTCGGTGGCCGGCAACTTCGACCACTTCGCGCGCCAGCTCGGCCTGGACGAGCCGCAGACACTGAGCCTGGACAGCCCGTTCGATTACGCGCACCAGGCGCTGTGCTACCTGCCCGCTGGCCTTCCCGACCCGAACGCACGCGACTACACCGAGCAGGTGATCGAGGCGGTGCTGCCGGTGCTGCAGGCCTCCAACGGCCGTGCCTTCCTGCTGTTCACCTCGCACCGCGCACTGCGCCGCGCCGCCGAGCTGCTGCAGGACAAGGTGCCGTGGCCGCTGTTCGTGCAGGGCAGCGCGCCGCGGCCGCGACTGCTGGAGGAGTTCCGCGCCAGCGGGCACGGCGTGCTGCTCGGTGCGGCCAGTTTCTGGGAAGGCGTCGACGTGGTCGGCGAGGCGCTCAGCGTGGTGGTGATCGACAAGCTGCCGTTCGCCGCGCCCGACGATCCGGTGCTGATGGCGCGCCTCGCCGCGCTGGAACAATCCGGCATCAATCCGTTCATGGGCTGGCAGGTGCCCAGCGCCGTGATCGCGCTGAAGCAGGGCGCCGGCCGCCTGATCCGCAGCGTGCACGACCGCGGCGTGCTGGTGCTGTGCGACCCGCGCCTCACCGGCAAGGGCTACGGCAAGCTGTTCCTCGCCAGTGTCCCGCCGATGCCGCGCACCCGCGAGCTGGCTGACGTGCAAGCCTTCTTCGACCTGCCGTCGTAGGGCTGCGCCGCCCGCCAGCCTTTGCTTCACAGACCCGGCCGAAGACCCGCGCTGGCTGCCGGCACGCCCTGACAGCCGTCGTGTTGCCCCGGGCAGCTACGGATTCGGATATGGCAGGGTTCGAGGCACGACCTTGAGGGAAAAGTCGATGTAGCGATGCTCGGCCGGTACCGTGTTGTGGCCGACCCACTCGCCGCTGCGGGTCCACACGGACTCGTCCGGACTGATCGTCATGCCGCCGGCGGGCAGACCCTGCGTCATCTGGTCGGGTCGGTTGCGTGGGCCATCGCAGAGCGTCAGCGAATGATTGATGAACTCGGATTCGCCGGTGTCGTAGGTTCTGACGGCAAAGGCCGAATAGACGCTGCCTTCCAGCGACTCCGGCGACCTCTCCTCATGCTTGCGAGTGCCATCGGTGCTTGCGACATCGAGAGTCCAGTTGCCGGACATCGGCGCATCAAAACCCACTTCAATGCAGGTGCCGTCGCCGTCCGGCATGGTTTCATCGCGGGTCGGGACGGACAGCGTGACCCCCCGCAGCTTGCCGCTGGCCTGCACGGTTTCCTTCGTGGTGATGGTTTCGCCGTGTACCACGGCACGCCCGGTGCGCAGGCCCTTCAGGCTCACCGTGCCGGACGCAGGGGCGGGAAAGGGAGGCAGTTCGTCTTCGCGCGCTGGATGGAACATGTACTGGTTGTAGCCGAACTCCTTCCATGTACAGGCGAGCAGGTCTGCGGAGCCTTGGACGAGCGCGTGCATTTCGGTTCGATTGCTTGCGGTGCCGTCGTTGTCGTTGAATTCGCTGAGGTAGTCGACGCGGTAGCGCAACTCCACGTGCACCTGGATCAGGCGCGCAAAGGGAACAAGCGCACCGGTTTCGGCATCGACCGAACTGCAGGCTTCCGACAGGTCAGGGCTGTTGGCGGGGTTTGCCGGTGGTGCTTCCCAGGCATCCTGCGGTTGCATGCACGCGGCGAGGGGAACGGCGAGCAGGATTGCCAGCGTGACGAGCTTGTTGCGTTTCATCCGATTCCATTCGTACCGAGGTCGAGGCGGGCGGCGCAGATGATACGGGAACAGGGCGCGGCTCGTTGACCCGCATTTCGCGAACCGGCAGTCAGGATGCAGACCTGAGCCGGCGGCGGCTTGAGGTTCTCCGGAACAGGAACAAGGGAACAAGGGGACGAAGGCAATGAGAGCTCCTTGTCCTGTCCTTGTTGATACTCCCCCCTTATCTGCATGGCCGGGGAGCGGCGGGCAGCGCCCGCCCTGCACCTGACGCGCCGGGATACGATGGGCCGGAACATCCGACGCGACAGGACAACGACATGGCCAAGGTCACCGGACTGGGCGGCATCTTCTTCAAGTCGCGCGATCCCGCCGCGCTCGCGGCGTGGTACGCGAAACATCTCGGCCTGGATACCGAGGCATGGGGCGGCGTGCGCTTCGACGAGGACGAACAGCGGCCCGGCTACACGCTGTGGTCGCCGTTCGCGGCCGACACCAGCTACTTCGGCGCGGGCCCGCAGTCGTACATGATCAACTTCCGCGTCGACGACCTCGACGCGCTGCTGGCGCAATTGCGCGCCGATGGCGTCCAGGTGGACGAGCGCGTCGACGAAAGCGAGTTCGGCCGCTTCGGCTGGATCACCGATCCCGAAGGCACCCGCATCGAACTGTGGCAACCGCCGGCCCAGGCCCCGACGGCGGCTTGAAGTTCGCCGCTGCCGCCGGCATCTGGACAGGACGTGCTGCTGCACGCCATTCCGCCGCGTCTGCCACGCGGCATCCGCTTCACCCAAGGAGACATCCATGAAGCTTTACAGTTTTTCCGGCTCGTGCGCGCTGGGCGCCAACATCGTGCTCGAATGGATCGGCCAGCCCTACGAATTGCAACTGCTGCAGAAGAATGATCTGGCGAGCCCGGCGATCCGCGCATTGAACCCGAACGGCCAGGTGCCGATCCTCGTCGACGACGGCTGGGCGCTCAACGAGAACGCCGCCATCCTCAACTACCTTGCCGACAAGTTCCCCGCCGCGAAGCTGGGCGGCGAACCCACCCCGCGCGGCCGCGCCGAGGTGAACCGCTGGCTGGCAATGATCAACTCCGACGTGCACCCGGCGTTCAAACCGCTGTTCGGCGCCACCAGCTACCTGGGCGACGAGGCGATGATCGAGAAGAGCAAGGACGCCGCGCGCCAGCAGCTGCGCACCTGGTTCGAGCGGCTGGACAAGCACCTGGAAGGACGCGACTGGCTGGCCGGCGAGCGTTCCATTGCCGACCCCTACCTGTTCGTCACCCTGCGCTGGACCCACGCGGTGAACGTCGACCTTGGCGGCCTCGCCAACTTGCAGGCATTCGAGCGACGCATGCGCGCCGACCCCGGCGTGCAGCGCGCGCTCAAGATGCAGAAGCTCGACCAGCCGCACGCTTGACCGCACCACAGCGGCAAGGCCGCCACGCGCGACCTTGCCGTGGAACGGCGGACGCAGGCGGCGATACCATCAGCCGACCCTTCGCGCAGGAACAGTCCGCCGATGCATCCTTCGGCCGAACCCGAACCCGAACCCGATCCCGTCACGCCGCCGGAACTGCTGGGTGTGCTGCAGGCCCTGCGCAAGCGCGAGCCGATCTTCCATCGCCCCGAGTTCGGTCGCACGCGCGCCGACTTCGAACGCATGACCGCTGCCGACTTTTTCGAGATCGGCGCCTCCGGCCAGTGCTACAGCCGCGCCTGCGTGCTCGACGTGCTGGAACACCGCACCCCCGATCCCGCCGAACACAGCTGGATCACCCGCGACTTCCACTGCCGCGAACTCGGCGCGCACACCTACCTGCTCAGCTACACGCTGGAACAGGGCGAGCGCGTCAGCCGGCGCAGCACGATCTGGCGACGCGACGGCGACGACTGGGTCATCGTGTTTCACCAGGGGACGCTGGTCGCGTAGCCGCGACCGGCGCCATCGATTCGGCGCGCCCGGGTAGCGGCTGCCCAGGCGGGCGCGTCATACCGACGTTGTGGCGAGTGCGAGATCAGAGCGTCACTAGGCCACCGCGACCTCGACAGTCACGTGCACCAGTTCCTCGTGCACGGCCAACTGCCGGCGGACTTCCTCGGCGCTGATCGCCGAGGTGGCCACCAGGCCGAGGATGCAGGCGTAGCTGTCGCGGCCGACGCGCCAGACGTGCAGGTCGCTGACCGCCGCCGTGGCGAACTGATCGCGCACCACGTCGCGGATTTCATCGACCACCGGCTGGTCCATCTCGGCGTCAAGCAGGATCTTGCCGGACTCGCGCAGCAGGCCGAACGCCCAGCGCGCGACCAGGATCGAGCCGACGATGCCCATCACCGGATCGAGCCAGGCAGCACCGTATAGCTTGCCGCCGACCAGCGCGACGATGGCCAGCACGGAAGTTGCCGCGTCCGCGATGACGTGCAGGTAAGCCGCGCGCAGGTTCACGTCATGATGATGGTTGTCGTGCCCGTGGCCGTGATCGTGTCCATGCGCGTGCCCGTGCGCGTGGGGGTGCTCGCCCTTCAGCAGCCATGCGCACAGAAGGTTGACGCCCAGGCCGAGCACTGCGATCAGGATCGCGTCGTCGTAATGGATCGTGGCGGGCACGAACAGCCTCTCCAGCGACTGCACCATCATCAGCGCGGCAACCACGGCGAGCAGCAGGGCGCTGCTGTAGCCGCCGAGTATCTCGATCTTCCAGGTGCCGAAGGCGAAGCGGCCGTCCTTCGCGTAGCGCCTGGCCAGCGCATAGGCCATCACCGAAAGTCCCATCGCCAGCGCATGCGAACTCATGTGCCAGCCGTCGGCCAGCAGGGCCATCGAGTTCAGCCAGTAGCCGCCCGCGATCTCCACCACCATCATCGCCGCCGTGATGTACACCACGCGCCGCGTGTTGCGCTCCGCCTTGGCGTCGACGTGGTTGAACTGGTGGCTGTGGGTGAATGCGGAGACGTCGGGGGCGGGCATGCTGCGTGCTCTGGTCATATACTCCCCCGCAGTATATGACGGGAGGCAGTCGCCGTGTCGCACATCCAGGAAAACCGCAGGAAACTGGTCGCCCGCGTGCGCCGCATCAACGGCCAGCTGGCCTCGCTCGAACGCGCCATCGAAGGCGACACGGAATGTGGCGCCGTGCTGCAGCAGCTGGCTGCCGTGCGCGGCGCGGTCAACGGGTTGATCCTGCAGGTGATGGAGGGCCATCTGCGCTCGCACGTGGCCGGCCGCGGCAGCAGCAAGCGGCAGGACGAACTCATCCCGGTACTGGCGGTGTTGCGCAGCTACCTCAAGTAGCGGCGGTGCCCGCGAGGGCGTCTGCGGCGACCGGGCAACAGACCGCCGTCGACGGGGCTGATGGTCAGCTGCGGCGAGCCGGATTCGAACGCCCCGCAGCCTGTCGCGATTTCATGCGTTTTCGCAAACTTTTGCGAATCAGCCACTTGTGTGCGTTTTTTTGATGGATGCACGGATTGTTTGCCGCCCTCGCGTGCTAGCGTCGGGGACTGGCGAGGCCATGGATTTGTTGGGTGGGACCGGGGCCGCGCCACGGGATTCCGATTCGTCAATGACCGGAATTTTTCTGTTCGCACCATCAACCTCGGGGATCAACCATGCAGATGAAGAAGACTTCGCTGTGTCTGGCAATGGGGGCAATCTGGGCGCTGGCGTCCACGGTCGCAGCGGCGGCCGGCGTCGACTCGACGTGGAAGACGACGGCCACGCATGCGCACGTGCCGGCCGCGTCGGTGAACATGAGCAGCCTGGTGGCATCCAGCATGCCGCTGCACGTGCAGGTGACGCTGAAGATCCGGAACAAGGGTGCGCTCGACGATTTCATCGCCGCCGCACACAACCCGGCCAGCCCGCTGTTCCGCGCCAAGCTGCAGTCGAGCGACGTGGCCGCGAACTTCCTGCCGAGCCAGGCGCAGGCGCAGGCCGTGGCCGATTACCTGAGCCAGGCCGGCTTCAGTCACGTCAGCATATCGGCCAACCGCCTGCTGGTTTCGGCGGACGGTACCGCCGGCAATGCGGGGGCCGCGTTCGGCACGCGCTTGGTCAAGGCCACTGACGAGCACGGTCGCGCCGCCTACGCCAACATCGACGACGCCAAGGTGCCGGCGGCACTGGCCGACGTCGTGCTGTCGGTGAGCGGCCTGCAGACGGTGACACATCCGCACACCATGCTGGCCAAGGCTTCGACGCAGGGACGCGTGGAGAAGGGCCGGCCGGGCGGTGGTGGCGGCGCGACCCTGGTCGGCCACAACCCCACCGCGTTTCCGACCATCTACAACGTGGGCGGCACCCCGACCGCTTCCACGGTCACGGTGGGCATCATCAGCGATGGCGACATGACCCAGCCGCTGAAGGATCTCAACCAGTTCACCAGCACCAACGGCCTGCCGGCAGTGAACACGCAGGTGGTGACGGTGAGCACGCCGGGTACCGACACCAGCGGCACGCCCGAGTGGGATCTGGACAGCCAGGACATCGTCGCGATGTCCGGCGGGGTCGGCAAGCTGATCTTCTACGCGGCCAACTCGCTCTCCAACAGCGATCTCACCGCCGCGTTCAACAAGGCGGTGAGCGACAACCAGGCACAGGTCGTCAACGTCTCGCTCGGCGAATGCGAAACCAGCGCCTACCAGGACGGCTCGATGGCGGCGGATGACCAGATCCTCGCGCTGGGCGTGGCGCAGGGCCAGACGTTCTCCATCTCGACCGGCGACTCCGGCTCGAACGAATGCACCAAGAAGCCGACCGGCACCACGCCGAGCTACCCGGCCAGTTCGCCGTACGTGGTGGCGGTGAGCGGTACGTCGCTGAGCACCGGCGCGTCGAACAGCTGGGTGAGCGAGACACTGTGGAGCGGCGCGGGCGGCAGCCCAAGCACGGTCGAACCGAAACCGAGCTGGCAGACCCAGGGCGGCGGCACTACCCGCGACGTGGCGGATGTGGCCTTCGACGCCGATCCCAACTCCGGTGCGATCATCATCGTCAATGGCAGCAATGCGCAGTACGGCGGCACCAGCCTGGCGGCACCGCTGTTCGCGGCCACCTGGGCCCGCATGCTCGCGGCGCATCCGACGCTGGGCTTCGCCGGGCCGCACCTGTACAGCGTATCCACCGCCAGCTATCACGACGTCACCTCCGGCAGCAATGGCGGTGAGACGGCGACGGTCGGCTGGGACTACGCCAGCGGCTTCGGCAGCGGCATCGTGAGTGCGCTGAACGCGGCCCTGTAAGTTCCGCGAGGCACCTGCGAGGGCGTCCGCCGGGAGGCGGGCGCCCTCGTCGCGTCTGGATGTTTTTGCATTCGAGGGCAGGAGCGCTCGCTCGCCTGCGGCAATCGAGTCATTTTCTCTTTGCGTGCGCCACTTGGTAGCAGGCGCCCCAAACGCCAAATCTTGAAGCTCGATACTAAGGGGGACTCGGCACGCCCTGTTATCGCTTAGGTAACTGATAACAAGGGCAACGTTTGTTCACAAGCCGCGCAATCAGTTTCCATGTTTTGGCCAACATGCTGCACGTGGCCATCAAAAGTTGTTCTTTGTGCGCGCCTGTTCGTCTACTTACCTCACCCTAGACTCACTCAGCTCCAGGAAGGCCTCTATCTTTTGCTGGTCGGTCGCTGATGCTGCGTCGACCCTTCGGCATAGAGGCGTGATGTCGGCGGCGACCCGCCGATCTTTGAGTTTGACCAGTGGAGATCCTTCGCCGGTCAGTAGCCAGTGGATCGAGACGCGGCGATTGCCCTGGACGACCAACCGAGCAAGGTGGCTCAGTTTTTCCGCGCTCAAGATCACCTCGCCACGCTGAGCGCGATGCAGCGTTGTCGGCGTGCGATATCCCAACTGCCGAGCAATCTCCGCGCAACTGCCTTCCAGGTGCAGTTCCACCAGAATCTTTAGACGTCTTCCGATCTCAACCGCTAATGTTTTGTTGCGTTTTATCTGTGGCATAAAAACACCTTATCATGTTTTTATGCTATGGTTCGACAATGAAAAGCGAACACCTCGAACGTTGCCAGGTGGCCACTCCTCACGATGTGGTTTCGCTGCTTTGGGCCCTCGCTCGCGGCGAAAGAAAGGGGCAAAAGTTCGGGCGAGTGATCGATCTGGGGGCGGGTGACGCGCGCTTTGCGCAGGATGGCCGACACTTCCATGAATACTTGGGTGTCGAACGGGACGAGAGTCGTTACCAAGGCGTGAAGTTGCCGGTGAACGCCACGATCTTGCACCAAGATGCGCTAGACGTTCGCGGCATCGGATTTGATCTGTGCATTGGCAACCCACCCTATATTCGCCACCATCATCTGGAACCCGGGTGGCGCAATCACGCCCACAATCAATTGAAAGAGGCTGGCGGACCGGCGCTCAAGCTGACGGCTAACTTGTACGTCTTGTTTCTCGCTCAAGCGCTCCTGCTCACGAAGACGACGGGGCTGGTCGTGCAGCTGATCCCGTTCGAGTGGGTCACACGCCCAAGTGCGGCCGAACTTCGCGACTTCATTCGCGAGAACGGCTGGGGTGTCAAGGTGTATCGCTTCAAGGCGGACATTTTTCCAACCGTCCTGACGACCGCGTCGATCACGATCATCGACAAGTCCCGGCATGACGGCGAGTGGCTCTTCGGTGAGATCGGCCGCGATGGCGTCATCGAGTCGGTCAAGACGCCTACCGGTAACGCCGATGGCGTCCTCCCTTATGCAGCCCGGCACGAGCGTAGTCACGCCCTCCGTGGCCTGAGCCCGGGAGGACAGGAGATCTTCGTGTTGACCGAAGAGCAGCGGCTCTTCCACGGCCTGCGCCGGCGTAGGGATGTCGTGCCATGTGTGACGACCCTCAAGAGCGTCGCGCCGGACGCGACGTTCCTGGACACATGCCTGTTTGAGGAGCAATTCATTCGGTCAGGTCGGCGTTGCTGGCTGATCCGGAGCGACCGGGTGCAGCTTTCGGAGGTCCTGAAGGACTACCTGAAATCCGTTGGAGAAGCGTGGAAGGCCTATTCAACCTGCACAAACAGGGGTACTTGGTGGCAATATCGCGGACATCCCATACCCGACCTGCTGGTGTCGTCCGGGTTCGTTGGGAAGGGGCCGAAAGTGCTGGTCAACACCGCAGGGGCGATCGCAGTGGGTTCGGTCTATGGTGTCATTGGCACCGGGGCGGCCGGCGCAGGTGCCATGGCTGCGCGGCTCCGGGCCTATGATTTCAGGCGGCGCGTTGTACACCACGCCAACAATCTGAAGAAAATCGAAGTCAATCAGCTTAATGCGGTGCTTCATCGCCTCGTGCGTTGACTCAGGGGAAGAGAATGGCTACGCGCTCTACAAAGAAAGCGACCGCCACGACGAAGGCCGCTACGAGGGTGGCGAAGTTCAGGTTCAGCTCCACGCTCTTCGAGGAGCTGGGCGAGAGACTAGTCAGCCGGCCGGAGATTGCTCTCGCCGAGCTCATCAAGAATGCCTACGATGCGGACAGCGCAGATTGCATCGTCTCTCTGGGGGAGGATGAGATCTCCGTACAGGACCATGGTCACGGCATGTCCGAAGACGACTTCCTCAATAATTGGATGGTCGTAAGCAGTCCGGCAAAGGGGCTTCAACGCTATTCGCGGGTCTACGGACGAAGCATGGCGGGTTCAAAGGGAGTCGGGCGCTTTTCGGCGCGATTCCTGGGCACGCTCGTCATGCTGGAGAGCATCGCCTATGACGAGAGGCGCAGACGCAAGACGCGCTTAAAGGCCGAATTTGACTGGGACAAGATAGCGCGGCACGACCAGGTCACCAGCGTGGACGTGCATTATCGCGTGACCTTGCTCCCGGACGATGCCGAGACTGGCACGAAGCTTCGCATCGGTCGACTTCGCCAAGAGACGGGTCGCATCGCTTGGTCGAAGATCAAGACAGATATCTTGCGACTTACGGATCCGGCCGCCGGACTCGAACTGCCACCGCAGGAATGGCGTAGGCAGCAGCGACGGAACGGCGCCCCAAGTGATCCGGGTTTCCGAGTGCGTTTCGTCGATGACGACAACGACGCCGGTGACGATGGCGATATCGCGACGAGTGTCCTTGGAAACTTCGTGGGTCGAGTGCGCCTCAAGGTGGACGAAGAAGGTTCCATGACCTACGAAGTGTTCTGGCGCGGACACCGCAATCCGCTCGTCAGAAGGACCGTATCCCTCTCCCGTTTCACCCGACAGTTCCGGTCGGCGGAACTGAGGACACCCGCCGGCGCCCCAACGGATCCCCGTGGACTCCCGGTGGCTTTGTCCGGTACACCGCATCTCCCTCTCGGGGCTGCGATGAATTCAACGGTCTTCGTCGATCTTCGCTTTTTCCCCAAGCGAAAAGGTACATTCGCAGGGCTACCGGTGGACGGCAAGCGTGCGCTCGGCTGGGTCGGCGAACACTCGGGATTCCCCATCGTGGACAACGGCTTCACGATGGAGTCGTACGCCGACGTGACGAGCGACTGGCTTGAGATCGATGCCAGCAAGGCGAAGAACGAGCGCTCGTGGCAGTCCGTCATCACCCCAGCGCTTTACCCGATGACCGATGAGGACAAGAAAGATCCGCGTCGTAACCCCATGCTGGCCTTGCCTCGTGGTCGTCAGATCATCGGCCGCGTGCACATTGCCACGCGGAAACTGCCCCGGGAAAAAGCGGACGAAAGCGAGAACTGGCTGCAACCCAACATGGATCGCGAGGCGTTGCGATCCAATGACGCCTTCCGGTTGCTCTGGCACGTCTCGCGCTTCGCCGTCGAACTGATTGCGCATTTTGATCGCGAGCTACGCCTCAAAGCCGAAGCCAAAGAAGAAACCGAAAAGCGCGCGGCCGCCAAAGATTCCCTGAGTGCCGCCATTGACGAGGTCGCTCACTCTGACGACATCGACCCCGTGTTCCGCGAGCAGATCGTTTCGCGCTTGCGGACGGTCGAGAAGAGCCTCACGGAGGCCGAGGAGTACAGCCGGGAAGCGCGCCAGTCGCTCGACCTGATGTCCCTCATGGGTGTGATGGCCGGCTTCATGACGCATGAGTTTGAGAAAGCGCTCGACAGCCTGAAGACGGCTGGCAAAGTCGCCCGAAAGCTCGGTCACGAGAATCCTGCGTTGCTGGTCGATGCTGAGAATATTCTCAAGAGCGAAGTTGCCTTGGCTAACTACCTCGACTACATGAGAGTATTCATCGATCGCGCAAGGAATCCCAGACCGCAGACGTTTGTCGCGCGAGCCCAGGTCGCGCTGGTCGTCAAGACGCTGTCGACGATTGCCGAGGATCACGGGATCACTGTCGATATCAACATCGAGCCGCGCTTGCCTGGTCCCAACGTGCCGATCGCAGCTTATAACGGCATCGTTGTGAACCTTCTTTCCAACGCGCTCAAATCGCTGGTTGCCAAGGCCGCAGGGGCTACCCGGAAGATCCGGATTTACGCAACCAACGACAACAACTACCACGTCCTGGTATGCGCTGATTCCGGTATCGGTATCCCGTCCTACGTACGAGACCGGGTCTGGGATCCGCTCTACACGACCACGGCGGATGCCGAGGAGAATCCGCTCGGTTCTGGCTTGGGGCTAGGCCTGAGCATCGTTCGCCGCGTCGTCCAGCAACTCAAAGGAAGGGCCGAGCTGATGGACGAGGCTCCGCCTGGCTACGTGACGGCCTTCAAGATCCAGCTACCTATCAATCCCTAACGAACGGAATCGCCGTGAACTTGTTAATGATCGAAGATCAGTCGCCATTTATCGAACTGGTGCGCAAAGCGTGCGCGAAACACAACGTCAATCTCATCACCCCGGACGACGTCAAACTTGGCGATGGTTTTGGCGACGAGGAGGATATCGAAGCGCAGCTCCGGAAGCGCCTTCGCCTCATCGTCGAAAAGCAACAGATTGACCTTGTCTTGCTCGATTCGGATCTTTCGCGATCGCCCGGTCTTCGCACGCAGACAGAGTTCCGCAAGGCGTTCCAACGCATCGGAGTTCCTGTCTGCCGGTACCGGAAGAAGCAGACCGCCACCACGCTTGCGCTGCTGACGTTCATGCACCGCCTCGCAAGTGATGGCGCAAACGCGATCATGGTTCCAGGTGATCTGGCCCAAACGGACGAAGTGTCGGCCAATAGCCTTGTTGCCTGGCTAAGGCACATCAGCGATGGATTCAAGAGGATCGAGAGCGAGCTTGAGGCACACAAGGAAATCCTCGCCAGCTCGCCAGGCCCCGCTGGAGTCCTTGCTCAGATTCTTGGGCATCCGTCGTTGGCCGCCGACCTCCTGGGCTATACAGCACAGAATTTCTATTTCTTCGGGCCGGCGGCGACCAATGACAAGAACGAGGCGGCGCGGAAAAGATTCGCGACCCAGCTGGGGTATTGGTTTGTCAACTACATTTTGGCATTTCCGGGACCATTGCTGAACAAGCCGAGCGCAGCAGCCTACCTAAACATCACCACTGCCGGCATGGCGCGCGACGATGTGCAAAAGGCGATCGCTGCCGCCCAGTATGACGGCCCATTCGGCGAAATCGGCCCCTTCTACTGGAGGGAGGGCTTGGATGAGCTGCTTGAAGGTGCAAGTGGTGACATTGCCTTGGTCAAGGACGTCGCCGGCGCCGAGCTTGTTCGTGTGGCGGAAGGCCCTATGGGGCTCGCTTATTACTGCCTATTGAGCCGAGAACCGATCAAGGCGGAGGATGCTGCACCGAACCCAGACTGGATTCCCAGCGGTGCACAACTTGCACGCATCAAGCAAGAAGACCTTGATCAACTCGGCCCGATGTTGAATATCTGACATGAGCGCAAAGTCATTCAACAATTTCTATCAGAGTTGGAAGCCCAAGATCGACGCCATCGTCAAAGGCCGCGGCGCCCGTCTCAACTGGCCCAATCTGAAGTGTGCCATCAGCAACGGCACGACAACCTATGCGACCGTTGACCCGCTTCTCATTTGGAACGCGCCAACTAAGGGTTCAAGCCGACCTGGACGTTCGACGAAGCAGGCGATTTTCGTAGGCGCTTCCTTCGATTTCTCGAACATCGGCGGCACGGACCTGCTTACCAAGGGGAAGTGCCATCTAGCGATCTATCGCATATCGCAGAAAGGTGACACGTTTGAAGCGACGCTTTTTGATCAGATCCATTTCGATATGGAGAATGGGCGCGGCCAGACCGAATTCCACCCGATTTTCCACGTTCAGCGCGGCTCGGAGAATATAGAGGATTCGCCAAAGTACCATCGATTGTTAGTCGAAGCGGCTAGAACCACGCCGGAAAAGGTTATTATCGATAACGCCACTCCGGCGGCCTCACCTTACCTTCGGCTACCCTCGCCGCAGATGGATTTTTTTGCGGTCATGACGATGATCATGGCCGACTTTTTTTGCAATCGCACGCAATATTCCAGCTCCGAAGTAAGTTTCAAGGCGGTTTTGAAACTGCTCAAAGAAGACGCGAACATCGCGCGCGAAGGCGAGTCTGCTGCGATACTTCGTCAGCGACAGCAGGCGGCGACTTTCGATTCATTGGCACATTGGTATGCAGAATCTGCGTAGATTAGACACGACAACAACCAGTGCAATCGCTTGGGAGCAGGCTCCTTGTCCGGTTCGGGCAAGGGCCTATTACGATCGACCAGACAGCCTCAGCTGCGACGTCTCACTTCCTCACAGGGAGGCTCGGCAGAGCAGCGGGCCATCTTGGTCCGCACAGTTCAGAAGAGCCCAAAGCCTCTGCGCCAACCCCTCGCACGCTGGCCACCCATTTATGGGTGCCGCTCGCGAGCGATGCTCGTGGGTGCTCCCGCATTCCTCTACTCACCGATCGAACCGTCCTCCCCGCAACCGTTCACGCTGAGCGCAGGTCTTGTGGCGGCCGGAGTCGAAGCGCCGGACACACCGGCTGGCCGTACCCGGCGGTCGATCGCCCGCACTGCAGGAGCGGCGCCGGCTGCTTCCGTTCCGGTTTCTACCGGCTGCGGCTCTTACCCGGCATTCAGTCGATGTAATCCACCTGAACCCCGGTGCGCCGGCTGAACTGCGCGGCGTTGGTCTGGACGGCGTTGAGGTTGGCGCCGCATTCCCCGCGCGATATGTGCACGGCTCGCACTTGCGCCGGGACCATGCGTACCCGCCGGAAGATGTGTGCCTCGATCAGCAGGTGGTTCTCCGCGCTGTCGGGCCGCGGATTGCCGTTGTGTGCGGAGGCCAGCAAGTCGGCCACCAGGGCTTTGGCGTTGGCCAGGTGGGTCGCGCTGGGGTTGGCCTGGTACTGCGATCGGGTCGCCAGCAGGATGGCGCCGCCGAACGTGTTGAAGCTCACCTGGTAAAGCTTGCCGCGATCGCCCTTCGCCTTGAAGCCGCTGCCGTTGGAGACCGGTGTGAAGGTGTCCATCGCAAAGTAGATCGCGTCCTTCTTGAAGCCGTCGTCCAGCTCGAACACGCTTTTGCCGTACTCGGTATTGGAGCCATGCACTCGGCGGCCGTAGTTCAGCGCCGCAAATACCTGGGAGTCCGCCGCCGCCCCGGGCGCACGCACATGGTTGGGGGAGTAATGCATGGTGGCCGGCGCCGTGGTGCCGCCCTGTTTCTTCACGTGCGGCAGCACCAGGCCGGCAGCGCCCACCTGGGTCTTGCCGTCGGCGAACTGGCCGTACAGCGCGTGACGGTCCGCCTTGGCCCGCACATGGGCCGGGTTTTTCGGGTCCTGGTTGGCGGTCAGCGCCGCATCGGTGGTATGCCGATCCCACATGGTGATGTATTCGTCGAAGCCGGGCCCCGTGCCGAACCAGCCGGTTGCGCTGAAATTGATCGTCAGCGGCGCCTGGTTGGCCAGGTTCTGCAACGGGGTCACCACGTTGGCCTTGAGCTCCTGGAGCAGGTCCGTTCCCAACCCGGCCTCGCTCTTGCCGCCAAGCACGCCGCCGACCTTGCGCACCAGGCCACCGGCGGACTTCACGCCGTTGCGCAGCACCAGCATCGTGCGCCAGCGATCCTTGATCTTCTTTGCCTTGCCGCCGAACGCTTCACCCCACAGATCCCAGTCGTCGATGAGCTGGAAGACGTCGGCGGCCAATGTATTCGCCGGCCAGTAGCTGTCCACCTGCGTGATTCGACCGCCCACAAAGGTTTGTGCCGCAGCACTGCGCCATTCTCCGCTCATGGAATTTCCCCGGGTCAAGTGACGAAACGGCCATCCCCGCGTGGCGCGGCCGGCCCCCCAATCAGCCCGGCGATGGTACGCCGATGCGAGTTCGGTGCGCACGCGACATGCGCTGCGCGGCCGTCCCGCGGAGCATCCGTCCGGCGGCGCTCGTTGAGCGTCCGGGTGCAGCTTCCATGAGGCGGGACCCCGCTGCTGGCGCGTCGCTCAGTGCGATGCCGGGCGATGCCTGTGCACCTGCCGCGCCACCGGCACCAGCGCCAGCAACGCCATCACGGCAAAACCGGCACCGGCGAGGAAGGTGGCGCGCGAGCCGAACGCGTCCCACAGCGCGCCGGCCACCACGCTGGCTGCCAGCAGGGCCAGCCCGCCGACCAGGTTGAACATGCCGTACGCCGTGCCGCGCAGATCGGCCGGCGCGGCGTCGGCAACCATCGCCGCCAGCAGGCCCTGGGTCATGCCCATGTGCAGTCCCCACAACGCCACGCCCAGCGCCAGCCCCGCCAACCCGCCGACGAAGGCCAGCGCGAGATCGGCCAACACCAGCACCAGCACGCCCAGCGCGAGCAGCGTGCCGTGGTCGAAACGGTCGGCCAGCACGCCGACCGGATAGGACGAGAGCGCATACACCACGTTCAACACCACCAGCACCAGCGGGATCAGCACCAGTCCCAGCCCCAGCTCCTGCGCGCGCAGCACCAGGAAGGCCTCGCTGAAACGGGCCAGGGTGAACACCGCGGCGATCGTCACCACTCCCCAGTACAGCGCGGGCAGGCGTGCCAGCTCTGCGCGCGACAACGGCGAGCGCGCCCGTCTGCTTTCCCGCTCGCCCGGCGCGTCGTGCACGCCGAACAGCACCAGCGCGAACGCGGCAAAACCTGGCAGCACCGCGAACCAGAACACCAGCGGGATGTCGTCGGCGGTCAGCCACATCAACGCGATCGCCAGCCCCGGGCCGAGGAACGCGCCGGTGGTGTCGAGCGACTGGCGCAGACCGAACGAGGCGCCACGCAACTCGGCCGGTGCCAGGTCGGCGATCAGCGCATCGCGCGGCGCGCCACGAATACCCTTGCCGACACGATCCACGAAGCGCGCCGCGACCACCCAGCCGAGCGTGCTCGCCAGCGGAAAGACCGGCTTGGTGCACGCGGCCAGCCCGTAGCCGATCGCCACCAGCAGCTTGCGCCGGCCGAGCCAGTCCGACAGCGCGCCGGAGAACACCTTGGTGATCGCCGCGGTGGATTCGGCGATGCCCTCGATCACGCCGACCGCGAGCGCCGAGGCACCAAGCGCGCCGACCAGGTACACCGGCAGCAGCGCGTGGATCATCTCCGAGGAGGTGTCCATCAGCATGGAGACCATGCCCAGTGCCCAGATGCCGGCCGGAATCCGGCGCAGCGCGGACGGCGTCTTCGCTGCGGCGTGGCGGGGTGCTTCCGGCTGCAGGCTCATCGCGGCGCCTCCTGGGAACTCGCGGGCAGCTCAAGCCGCCCGACGCCCGGGCAGGGTATAGCCGAAAGCGTGGCCGTGCTTGCCAGGCCGAGGCTCGCGGTCCGCAGGCAAGGGTTTTCGCCTGCAGGGGCGGCCGGGTCGCCTTCTATCCGGTATGGCCGGGAGAGGTTGCCGTCGCGCCGCGGCAGCGGCGCGAAATGGCAAAGCCGGCCTGAAGGGTGGCGGGCCGGACGTCTGGAACGAAAAGAAGGCTGCGCGCCAGGCGCTTGCCGATATCGCGCAAGTACCTGGTGCGCAGCCACAACGGCGGCATCCATGCCGTTGCCTCCATTTGGCCTGCCGTCAGCTGGTGATCTCCAGTGCGAACGAGGCCGTATCCGCATAGTCGTAACCCTGGATGCGGCCGCTGCCGGTGAAGTGCTTGGCGTACACGTGCAGGGTCACGCTGAAGGTGCACTTGCTCAGCACGACGCTGGGCACCTGCGTGGTGTCGGTCAGCATGGTCTGGAACGTCTCGCTGCCGGAGGACACCGCGCCGCCGGTCTCGCCGACGTCGGTATGGTTGTTGCCGCCCGACGGTGCCGGGCCGAGCGCACCGCTGTTGCCGTTCAGGCCTCGCTGCCAGCCGATGCCGTAGTGCCACATGAACGAATTGCCGTCGCCGTTGCCGGCGTGCTCGACGCCGTGCAGGTGGTAGGCGCGGAAGCCGATGGCGAAGGTGCTCGCCGCCGGGCCCGTCATGAACTGGCACTGGCTGGTGTTGGCGACGCCGTTCTTGCGCAGGTCGACGATATCGCCGCCCACCGGCGTGTTGTCCACCCAGAACACGTGCGCCGCGTCGGCGAACGGCACCGGGTCGGTATCCACCGCGGACATCCAGCGGCGGAATTCGAACGGTTGCGCCGTGCCCGGCCCGCTTGCGCCGTTCGGCTTCACCCGGTTGCCGGCGGCATCGAACACTTCGATGACCAGCATGTACTTGCCGTCGGGGAACTGGCTTTGCGCCGTGTTCCAGCCCTGGTGGAACTGCCCGCTCAGGTAGCGGTGGTCGGGAGAGCTCCAGTACGGCACCTTGAACAGGTCGCTTTCCGCGCCGACGGTGGCCGGGCCCAGCAGTTCCGGTGCGCGCACCACGTCGCCGGGAATGTCCACCAGCTTGTCCCAGGTGACCGAGTCGTTCAGCACGATCGGCGCACCGACCGGCGTGCCGGCATCGCTCAGCGCAAACACCTTCAGGCGGTAGTACTTCACGAGCGGCTCCAGCTCCGGCGAGAACCACAGGCGCAGGCCCAGCCCGCCGCCCCACGGGCAGTCCGGCGCGTACGAGGTGGTGAAGGTGCCGTCGTCGGCATCCAGCGCGCCGACTTGCGACACCCCGGTCTGCACCGGGAAGTTGAAGTGGAAGCTGCCATAGCTGCCGACGTGCTCCAGCATCACGAACGGCAGGTTGCCGTTCGGCGGCGGCTCGCCCGGGCCGTCGGCGCAGACGCGCGCCTGCGGATCGTAGCTGTGGATGTCCGCCGTGCTGCCGGCGGCGAAATACTGGTGTGCGGCCAGCCCGTCGTAGACGACGTGCCAGGCGCCGTTGATCATCTGCCGCACGCGGTAGGCGTAGGTCGTGACGCAATGCTCGCGGGCCAGGTGGAACGGCGGGCGCAGGTAGCAGAGGTCGAAACGGCCACCGGGCTGGATCGTCGTCTCGCCGACCTTGCGCACCGAACAGTGGCAGAAGATCGGGTACAGGTACGGGCGCGCCAGCACGTACTCGCGCGCCGCATCTTCCGGCATCGCACGCAGCGCCAGGAAATCCTGGTGCAGGTTTTCCGGTGGCGTGGCGGCAAGATCGAACGCCGCCTTGCGCTGCTGGATGTCGCGCGCCGCGGCACGCAGCGAGCGCGGGTCGAAGGGCGCCGGGTCCGGCCCGGGGATCGGGTCGGGGATCGGGTCCGGCAGCGGTATCGGCAGCACCGCGAGAATCTCGCGCAACCGGTCCAGCAGGTCCGGGATGCGGAACCAGCGGCAACAGCATTCGCGTTCGTAGACCTCCACGACGCCGTCGCACAGTGTCTCGCAACGCAGCGGGAAGCGCAGATGCGGGCGCAGCTCCGCGGTGATCGGCTTGATGCGCGCGACCTGGGCCAGCGCGTACATCGGCTGCAGCCGGATATCGTCGAGCAGGTCCCAGAACCACGGCCGGCATTTGCTCACGGTGCCGCTGACGCACTGGAAACGGAAGTGGAAGCGGTTCCAGATATCCGGCCCCAGCACCAGTCCCTGCTTGCGCCACAGGTCGACCTGCTGCGCCACGCGGTAGCGCGCCAGGCTGTCCGTCGGCAGCGTCCTGAAATCCTCGACGTCCGGTCCGAACGCGATCGCGCTGGCCTCGCCCGGGTCCAGCCGCAACAGCTTGCCGTCGTAACTGCCCAGCTTCCTGATCGGGCGGCCGCTGACGTCCACCTTGTACGCCGCAAAGCGCGGCGGCTGCTGTCCATCATCGAGTCCGACAAAGGTGACTGTCAGATCCAGCGGTTTTTCCTTTTCGTTGCGACTGGCCATCGTGATCTCCGTGAAGCCTTGGCTGAAGACAGGTGTGTGGTGGCGCCCGTCCCGCGGCATCGGTGCGATCGCGACGCGCGGAACGGCGATGGCCGGCATCGGATTCGCGATGCCGCCATGACGATGGATGAGCAAGCCGTGTGCCACGGCCTTGCATGCCGCGCGGGCGCGCCGCGCCTGCGCCGCGACGCCGCACGGCGCGGGCGCATGGGGCAGGGGTGACCCGGTTTCGATATGCGCTGGGTGGCGCGTCACCCGCGCGATACGCGCGATGACTGCACGGGGTTGTGCCCCGCGGGTTCGGCTTCAGGCACGTCATCCACGCGCTGGAAACACAAACCGTCTACCCTAGGTTGCGCGTGCGCGAAGACATGGCGCACGCGCTGGAGCAGCATGGATTTGCGAGGCGCCTGCCGAGGCCCATGCACTAACCCGGAAGAAACGCATGTCCGTTGAACGAGGTGATCACGTCGCCAATTGGTTCCAGGCCGGTGGACAGAACTACGCCAGATTCCGCCCGGAGTACCCTCCGGCGCTGGCCGCCTTCCTGGCGCAGGCCGCGCCCGACACCCGCCTTGCCGTCGATGTCGGCTGTGGCAGCGGCCAGTTGACGGCGCAGCTCGGTGCGCACTTCGACGCTGTGCTCGGCCTCGATCCCAGCGTCGACCAGATCGCACACGCGCCAGTCAGCGAACGCGTGCGGTATGCCCAGGCCGCCGCCGAACACCTGCCCGTGCCCGATCGCAGCGCGAGCCTGGTGACTGCCGCGCAAGCCGCCCATTGGTTCGACCTCCCCGCGTTCCATGCCGAGGTCCGGCGCATCGCCCGGCCCGGCGCCCTGCTGGCGTTGGTCAGTTACGGCGTGCCGAAACTGGACGAGGAGCTGGACGCGTGCTTCCTGCGCTTCTACCGCGAGGGCATCGGTCGCTTCTGGCCGCCCGAGCGGCAGCGGGTCGACCGCGGCTACGCGGATCTCGACTTTCCATTCGCGGAGTTCCCGCCGCCCGCGATGGCGATACGGAAAGCCTGGTCGCTCGGCGAGCTCATGGGCTACATCGCGACCTGGTCGGCGGTGAAACATGCCGTGCAGGAAGGCCATGGCCAGCTGATCGAGCGCTTTGCCACGGAGCTGGCCGCGCGCTGGGGCGATCCGGAAACACGACGGCCGGTGACCTGGCCCATCAACATGCGCACGGGGATCGTGTGAGTTAGCCAACGCGGATGGGGGATCAAGCCGCCCCGAACACCTTGGTTGTTTCCGTCGGCCCTGGTCGCGAGCTATGCCGCCTCATGGTCGCCCCAGATGCGGGCGAGGGTGACGGCGATCTTTTTCTCGAAGCGCGCGATCAGTTCGCGGTTGGCGTTGACGAGGGCTTGCTCGGCTTCGATTTCGGCGACGATGGCTTGCTGGGTGGCGAGCGGCGGGAGCGGTATTTCGATTTGCCGAAGATCATCCGAGCCGATCTTCAATGTCCCGTGCGCGGCGGTTTCCATGATCTTGGCGAACTGCACCACTTCCTGCCGGAGCGCGAAGGCCAGGAATCTGCTCGTGACCAGCGTCGTGTCAGGATGAACGGCTTTCAGATCCTGATTGAACGCGCACGGCCTCATGACCTCACACACAGGTACTCCGTTGGCGAGGCCCATGCCCCTGACCAGGATCAACAAGGAACCGACCGGTGCCATTTGTGTCGCCGACTCAGCCACGGCAGCTTCGGAAACATGCGTGGTTGCGTCGTGGAGTTCGTCGGTTTTCAGGTCCTTGGCCGAAACCCACGGAATTTTTCCTGACCAGTACGCTTCGTTGGACTTCGACGGGGTTCCGCCGCTGGTGAGGGTACAGACATCGCCTAACCGCCCACGTGGCCAATCGGATTTGACGGAAATGTGCGGACGGTAGTTGTCGAGCACCGCGCGAGCGCCGTCGATGACTTTCTGGTAGCCCTCGATCTCCGCCACGATTTCCTTCTGCACATCCAGTGGAGGCAAGGGAATTTCGAAGTCTTCAACGTAGCTTCTCGGGACGCGTTGCAGGCCACCGGTTCCGGTCATCTGGCTGATCGCAGCTTCTCTGAAGAACGGATGCATCACGCAGAAGTAAACCCACTCTGGTAGAACAGTCTCGCCAGCGCGCAGAACGTAGAACTCACTGGAACCGAAGCCGACGCCATTCGTCAGGTCTCGCGCGATGCCTGCTTTTCCATTCTCGAAACACGGTGTCACCTTGGCCAGAAGAACATCGTTGCTTTCGAAATAGGTGTAGCCGGCAAGCACTTCGGAGAGTGGCTTTTCCTCGGTAGGTTCGAACGAAATGCGGCGCTCGTTCAATGCTGCCATTGGTACAAATGAAACCAACGTGTCGGCAGGCATGCCGGTCAGTTGGCTCTTGCGTGGATTGATGGTGCATACGTCACCAAGACGCATCAATGGAAATATGTGGTTCTGCGTTGCGATGGGCCGATACCGCTCCCCAATCAAGTTGTAATCGCCGCCCGCCGCCACCTTCTCCTTAGCCACCACCAGCCCCAGCGCCGGCTGGAAATCCTCCACCGATTCCCCCGCCCGCAACCGCCGCAGGTACTCGCCGATCTCCGCCTGCGCCTGCGGCAGGTCGTTCTGGTCGATGGCGCGGCGTTGTGCGCCGAGGCCGAAGCCGTCGTTGGTGATCTTGAAGAAGCCGATGCTGGCACTGCGTTTGGCCAGTGACTTGTCGAGAATCAGGATCGAAGTCTTGACCCCGGAGTACGGCTGGAACAGGCCCGCCGGCAGCGAGACGACGGCGACCAACGAATTGTCGACCAGCAGCTTGCGCAGCTTCTTGTACGCGGTCTGGCTCTGGAAGATCACGCCTTCGGGCACGATGATGCCGGCGCGGCCGTTGGTGCTGAGATGTTCGGCCATGTAGTCGACGAACAGCACTTCGCTGCGCTTGGATTGCACCGAGAATCGGTTGTGCGGCTTGATGCCGCCCTTGGGCGACATGAAGGGCGGGTTGGCGAGGATGACGTCGGCGGTCTCGCTCCAGCGCTCCTGGCTGGTCAGTGAGTCGTATTCGAAGATGTGCGGGTCGGCGAAGCCGTGCAGGTACAGGTTGACCAGCGACAGCCGCACCATGTCGGGCGAGATGTCGTAGCCGATGAAATTCCGGGCCAGCCGTTCGCGATCGTCGGGGCTCAGCGTGTTGTGGCCCCTGGCGTCCGTGTTGGCTTTGAGGATGTGCTTCCACGAGGAGATCAGGAAGCCCGCGGTGCCGCAGGCAGGGTCCAGCACGGTGTCGGTCTTCTTCGGGTCGACCAGTTCGACCATGAAGTCGATGATGTGGCGCGGCGTGCGGAACTGGCCGGCGTCGCCCTGCGAGCCCAGCACCGACAGCAGATATTCGAAGGCGTCGCCGAGCCGCTCGCTGTGGTCGTAGCTGAACTCGTCGATGATCTTGAGGAAGGACTTCAGCGTCTCCGGGTCGCGGTAGGGCAGGTAGGCGTTCTTGAAGATGTCGCGGAACAGCGGCGGGATGCCGGGATTTTCCGGCATCCTGGTGATCGCCTCGGCATAAAGGTTCAGCATCTCGTGGCCGCCGAGGCCGGCGTGCATCAGCCGCGCCCAGCCGTAATGCGCGTAGTCGCCGGCAAAGAACTTGCGCTTGCCGCCGAGCTCCTCGCTGTCGGCGTCCATGTCGTCCATGAACTTGTAGATCAGTGCGATGGTGATCTGCTCGACCTGGCTTTTCGGGTCAGGCACCTTGCCGACCAGGATGTCGCGGGCGGTGTCGATGCGGCGCTTGGTTTCGGTGTCGAGCATGGGGCGGCGCTATTCCTTCAATCGTGGTGCGGCCGGTCGCGCCGTCAGGGTTTGCATCTGGCGGATGGCGATGGCGTTGAGTCGTTTGAGCCGCTCACCCTGGGGCAGTCCCATGTGGATGAATTCGGCGTTCATGCCTTCGATGTTGGCCAGTACCAGCAACTGTTCGACGCTGGCTTCGTCGCGCATGTTGTTGCCGGCCTGGTCGGGGTTGGCATCGCGCCATTGTCGGGCGGTCTGGCCGAACAGGGCAACATTCAGCAGATCCGCTTCGCTGGCGTAGGTCACGGCGGCCTGCGCCGCGGTGACGGTGGCGGGGATCAGATGATCGCGGATGGCGTCGGTATGGATGCGGTAGTTGAGCTTGGACAAGGTGCGGTTGAGGTTCCAGGCCTGCGACAGACGCTGGTTCTCGTCCTGCTTGAGGCGCTGGAACTCCTTGATCAGGAACAGCTTGAACTCGACCGAGACCCATGCGGCGAATTCGAACGCGATGTCCTTGTGGGCATAGGTGCCGCCGTAACGGCCGGCACTGGAGGTGATGCCGATGGCGCCCGTGCGGTCGATCCATTGCTTCGCGGTCAGCGTGAAGCTGTTCAGGCCGGCCTGCGTTTTAATCCCGTCGAATTCCACGGGATTAAAACCGTCGTTGTTGAGCTGCTCCCACAGGCCCAGGAATTCGAGGGTGTTGCGGTTTCGCAGCCAGTTGCGCACCAGGTCGTCGGTACGGTCGGGGTTCTTGTACCGGGCGATGTCGGTAAGGCTTATGTAGTCCTCGCCGTCACGCTGGCGCACCGTGATGGCGGAACCCTGCACGTCGAGGGTGGTGGTCCTGGCTTTCATCGTTCGTCCTTGAGGGGGTCAGGGGGTGAACTGGTTCAGGGATACGTAATCCTTGACGTATTCGGGGATCAGCGCGCGGTATTTCTCCGGTACCGCACGGAAATCGCTGGCAGTGAATGCGGGGTGCGTATTGAGGTAGGCAAAGTCCCGGTTGTCGATGATGTGGCGCAACTGGCCGTTGGTCGCATAGGCCTTGAAGAAATTCCTGATCGCCGGCACGGCGCGCACTTCCTCGGGCTTGCGGTCGGCGATGAATTTGGCGAACTCCTCTTCCAGCAATTCGTCCCTGGACTTGAAGCGCGGGATCAAGCCGAAAATCTTTTCCAGGATCTCGCGCAGGGTCAGCCGGCGATCCACCGCGGCGGCTTGGCGCAGCTTGTCCAGCGTGTAGTACTCCTCCGGTTTGTCGAACACCTCGCGGTTGACGTAGTCGATCACCCGATCCCACTGGCCGGCTTCGATGGCGGCGGCAATCGTGGCGTCGTCGCGCACGGCGTCTTCGAAACGGGCGAAGAACATGCGGTCGACCTTCATGCCCTCATGGCTGACCGTTTCCTCCTTGATGTCTTTGAGGGTGTCCCGGCCAAGGTGTTCGTAGCCATCCGGGTCAGTGCCGCCACCGCCACCAAGGCCGGTGTCGTGATCGCCTGTCCGGGGCAGCTTCAATACCTGGTCGTACTTGAATTTCTCCTCGAAGTATTCGCAGTTGGCGAAGAAGTCGAACAGCTTGTAGGCGGTCTTCTGCGCACTGCCGATGGAGGCCTTGAGCGCGTTGTCGAACAGCTCTTCGAGAAAGTCGTGCCTGCGCGTGCCGCGGCCCTTGATCTGGATGAAGTCGGTCGGCGAGAAGATCGGACGGAACAGGCCGAGGTTGAGCAGGTCGGGACAGTCGTAACCGGTGGTCATCATGCCCACGGTGACGCACACGCGGGCTTTGCTGGTCTTGTAGTCGGGCAGGAAGTTGGCCGAGCCGAGCAGGTTGTTGTTGGTGAAATTGATGGTGAACTGCTGGGCGTCCGGAATCAGCGAGGTCACCTGCACGGCAAAGTCCGACTGGTACTTGCCGGGGTACATGCGGTCGGCGATCTCGTTGAGGATCTGCGTGAGGCGCGCGGCATGGTTCTGGCTGACCGCGAAGATGATGGACTTGCCGATCTCGCGGCTGATCGGGTCGCGTAGCGTGTGTTCCAGGAAAGTTCTGCAGAACAGTTCGTTGGTGGCCTTGGAGAAGAAGGTTTTCTCGAACTGGCGTTGTTTGTACGTCTGCTTCTGGTTTTCGCCGTTCTCATCCGCTTGCTCGATGACGAAGCCTTTGTCCGAGAGCAACTGGGTGGTGATGCCGGTCCGTGCGTCGACCACGGTTGGATTGACCAGGTAACCGTCCTTCACGCCGTCGATCAGCGAATAGCGGAAGGTCGGCTGGCTGTTTTCGCAGCCGAAGGTGCGGTATGTGTCGAGCAGCAGCCGGCGCTCGGCCTCGCGCGGGTCGTGGGTGCCGGGCCTGGCCTGGTCGAAACGCTTGAGGTAGTCGCGCGGCGTGGCGGTCAAGCCCAGTTTGTAGCCGATGAAGTAATCGAACACGGCACGCGCGTTGCCGCCGATCGAGCGATGCGCCTCGTCGGAAATGACCAGGTCGAAATCGGTGGGCGAGAACAGCCGCTGGTACTTGTTGTTGAACAACAGCGACTGCACCGTGGTGACGACGATTTCCGCGCGCCGCCAGTCGTCGCGTTTCTCCTTGTAGATCACGGTCTGAAAGTCGGCCGACAGTCGCGCGACGAAGGCCTTGCGCGCCTGGTCCTCCAGTTCCAGCCGATCGACAAGAAACAGCACGCGGCGAGCATTGCCCGAGCGCAGGAACAGCTTGATGACCGCGGCGGCAGTGAGCGTCTTGCCGGTGCCGGTGGCCATTTCGAACAGGAAGCGGTCGTGGCCGTCCTTGACGGCCTGTTGCAGGGCGTGCATCGCCCGCAATTGATACGGACGCAGGAAGTGCAGCTTGTTCGCCTTGATATAGGCGGGACGTTCCTCCTCATTGTTCCAGCCGGCATCGGAGCGGTAGCTCGGGCGCTGGGTCAGTGCGATGTAGTCGTCGGCAATGGGTTCGTCGATGAGCCGTTGCGGGTCTGGCTTGACCTTCTGGTAGCCGACCACGGACTCCGGCGTGGGAAACGACGTGATGACGTAGGGGTTGCCGCGCTCCAGATCCCAGAAGTAGTGCAGGTTGCCATTGGAGAGGATGACGAAGCGGCAGTTCTTGCCGCGGGCGTAGCGGCGCGCCTGCTCCTTGCCGACCAGTGGGCTCTTGCCTTCTGACTTCGCCTCGAGCACGAGCAGCGGGAAGCCGCGGAGATCGAGCAGCAGGAAGTCGACAAAGCCCTTGCCGGTCTTCTCGAAATTGTTGCCGAAGGCGTCGAGTTCGGTCTGGGTGATGGTGACGTTGGATTCCAGACGGATGTTTGCCGGGCCATGTGCGTCGGCGAAGAATCGCCAGCCGGCCTTCTCCAGCAATTTGTTGATTTTCACCCGCGCCGTGGCTTCCTTGTCGGACACCCGGATTCCCCTGTGCATTACATGTCGAGCGTTATAACACCTCGATCTCGGTGCGACACATCCCACCCCGGCACCGCAAACCCCTCCACCAGAAAATCCACCAGCCGCCGCGTCTTGATCGGCAGGTGCTTGCGCGACGGGTACACCGCGTGGATGCCGAGCGTCATGGTCTTGTACGCCGGCAGCAGTTCGACCAGGTCGCCGCGGCGCAGGTCGTCGGCGACGATGAAATCCGGTTGCAGGATGATGCCCTGGTGGTCGAGCGCGGCGGCGCGGCAGGTGTCGCCGTTGTTGGCGTGGATGCGGGCGTGGATGCGCACCGCGACGGGTTTGCCGTCGGCGGCGGTGAAGGTCCATTCGTCGCGGCCGGCGAAATAGCTGTAGGAAATGGCGTCGTGCCGCGCCAGCTCGGCCGGATGCGTGGGCGTGCCGTGCTGCGCCAGGTAGGCCGGTGAGGCGCAGGCCACCATGCGGGTCGTCGCCAGCTGGCGGCTGACCAGCTGCGAGTTGGCGAGGTTGGTGATGCGCACGGCGAGGTCGTAGCCCTCCTCGACCAGGTCGACCACGCGATCGCTCAATTCGATGTCCAGCGAGATCTTCGGATGCCGCTGGGCGAAGCGTCCCCACAGCGGGGCCAGGTGCAGCACGCCGAAGCTGAGCGGCGCATTGATGCGCAGCCGCCCGCTGGGCTCGCCGCTGCGCGAGCTGATTTCCGATTCCGCCTCCTCGACCGCGGCCAGCATGTCCCTGGCGCGGGCGTAGAACAGCTGGCCGTCGTCGGTCAGCGACAGCCGCCGCGTGGTCCGGTGCAGCAGGCGTGCACCAAGACGTTGTTCGAGTTCGCCGACATGGCGCGATACCGCGGCCTTGGACAGGCCGGTCGCGTCGGCGGCTCCGACGAAGCTGCCGGCCTCGACCACGGCCACGAAGCTGGCCATTTCCTGGAATTTGTCCACGGCGCCGTCCTTTTGTCTCGTTATGCGAAACAGTAAGTCAATCCAAGTCCGGTTTATCGGCGTTTCCTTGGCGAATAGAGTAACCCCATCAACCGATCCACCCCATCAACCAAGGAATTGTCATGAACGCTTCGCTCGCATTGTCTGGCCGCATCGGCCTGTCGTTGATCTTCATCATTTCCGGCTGGGGCAAGATCGCCGCCTACGCCGGCACCCAGCAGTACATGGAATCGGCCGGTTTGCCCGGCGCCCTGCTGCCGCTGGTGATCGCGCTGGAACTCGGCGGTGGCCTGGCCATCCTCACCGGCGCCTTCACCCGCTGGATCGCGCTGGCGATGGCCGCGTTCTCGCTGGCCAGTGCTGCGGTGTTCCACGCCCACTTCGGCGATGCCGCGCAGGCGATCAACTTCTGGAAGAACGTGGCGATGGCCGGCGGCTTCCTGATACTTGCCGCGCACGGCGCCGGCACGCTGAGCCTCGACCATCTGTGGAACAAGCGCCGCAACGCCTGAGTTCCGCCATCGTGCACCTCACGCAACGGGCGCCTCGCGCCCGTTGCCCATGGAGAAACCACCATGACCTCCGCCCCTTCGCTCTTCATCTCCCACGGTTCGCCGATGTTCGCGCTGGAGCCGGGCCTGCTGGGCCCGAACCTGCGAGGCATCGGCGCGTCGTTGTCAGGCATCCATGCCGTGCTGGTGGTATCGCCGCATTGGCAGACCCGCGGCGTGCGTGTGGGCAGCAGCGCCGCGCCGGAAACGATCCACGACTTCGGCGGCTTCCCCGCGCCGCTGTACCAGCTGCAATACCCCGCGCCCGGTGCGCCGGCGCTGGCGCAGGACGCCGCGCGGCTGCTCGCCTCGGCGGGTTTCGACGTGACGCTCGACGACCGCCGCGGCCTCGACCATGGCGCCTGGGTGCCGCTGCGCTACCTGTTCCCCGCTGCCGACGTGCCGGTGTTCCAGGTGTCGCTGCCGCAGCACATCGACGCGGCCGGCGCCTTGCGGCTGGGCCAGGCGCTGGCGCCGCTGCGCGAGCGCGGCGTGCTGGTGGTCGGCTCCGGCAGCCTCACCCACAACCTCTACGAATTCCGCCAGCACATCCGCGACCCGGAGTACGCGCAGCAATTCGCCGACTGGATTCGTGCTGCGGTGGCTGCGCGCGACGTCGAGGCGCTGGTCGACTATCGCCGCCGCGCGCCGCACGCACAACGTGCGCATCCGACCGAGGAGCACTACCTGCCGCTGCTGGTGGCCGTCGGTGCAAGCGCCGACACGGACCCGGCGCGGCTGGTCGAAGGCGGCATGACCTACGGCGTGCTGTCGATGGATTCGTTCGCCTTCGGCTTGCCGGACGCCGGCCCCGGCTGAGCACGGCCGGCAGCCGCGCCTTGGCCCGCACGCGCACGTTGCGCCAAACTGATGGCGAACCCATCGACGACCCGCCCATGCGCATCTTCTCCCACACCTGCTCCAACACCGAGATCGTCTGTGCGCTCGGCTGCGCCGACCAGCTGGTTGGCGTGGATGCGGATTCCGATTACCCGCCCGACGTGGTGGCGCGGTTGCCCAGCACCGGGCGCGATCTGGATCTGGACGTGGAGGCGGTGCAGGCGCTGGAACCGGACCTGGTGCTGAGTTCGCTGACCGTGCCGGGGCACGAGCAGGTGGTCGCCGAGCTGCATGCGGCGGGGCTGGCCACCCTGGTGTGCGATCCGCAATCCCTGGATGACGTGTACGACGACATCCGGCGCATCGCCGCCGCGTTGGGCGTGGGCGAACGCGGCGCCTCGCTGGTGGCGTCGATGCGTGCGGCGATGCCGGCGGCGGAGGTGCCCGGCGCGCGTCCGCGCGTGCTGGTGGAGTGGTGGCCCAAGCCGGTGATCGCGGTGGCCCGGCAGTCGTGGGTGAACGACATCATCCACCTTGCCGGCGGCATCAACCCGTGGGGCGAGGTGGATGCCCGCAGCGTGCCGCTGCACTATGCCGACGCGGCGGCCGCGCGCCCGGACATCGTGGTGATGAGCTGGTGCGGCGTGAAGGTGGAGAACTACCGCGCCGACAAGGTGCGCGGGCGCCCGGACTGGGCCGAGGTGCCGGCAGTGCAGCACGACCGCATCCATGCGATCAGCGAGGCCTACCTTGGCCGACCCGGTCCACGGCTGGTCGAGGGCTATCGGCAGTTGCGCGCCGCCATCGTGGCTGCCGGCTCCCCCGCGATGCCATGACTCGGCCCGCATCCCGCCCGCCGTCGCCCGCTGCAAGGCCGCCCGCACTGGTGTGATCGACGCTCCGCCAACGGGGAGCGAATGCGATGGGCAAGTGGACACAGACAGTGACCGCCAAGGTGCTGGGGGTCGGGTTGCTGGCGTTGCTGATGACGATACCGCTGCTGCAAGTGCGTGGCCTGGTCAGTGAGCGCCAGCAGCTGCGCACGACGGCGATTACGCAGATCGCGCAGGGTTGGGGCGGCAAGCAAGTGCTGGGCGGGCCGCTGCTGGTGGTGCCGACGCTGCGCGAGGTGACGCCGGCGGGTGCCACCACGCCGCAGTGGCAGGCCGGCAGCGAAAGCATCCTGGCCGACACGCTGGCGATGGACGTGGCGATGAGCGTGGACACACGCAGCTACGGCATCTACAGCGCGCCGGTGTACGTGGCCACGGTGAAGCTGGCTGCGCAGTTCCGCGCGCAGGATCTGGCCCAGTTCCGTCGCGCCAGCGATGCGCCGTGGCGGGCCGGCAAGGCCGAGCTGCGGTTGGCGCTGGCCGACCTGCGCGGCCTGCAGGAAGTGAGCGAGCTGCGCATCAACGGCCAGCCGGCACGCTTCGAATCCTCCGCCGAGCGGCTCGGCCCGTGGCCGAACGTGGTGGTGCCGATCGACCTGGATGCGCTGGGCGCCCAGCCGGTCGACGTGCAGATCACCTTGAAGCTCGCCGGCACCGAGGCGTTGCAATGGCTGCCGCTGGCGCGCAGCACCGACGTCAAGATGCACGCGCCGTGGAACGATCCCAGCTTCATCGGCGCGGCGCTGCCGCTGGAACACAGGATCGACGCCACCGGATTCAGCGCACGCTGGCATCTGCTCGACCTCAACCGCAGCTACGGCCAGCACTGGACCGATCGCGAGCACATCGACGCCGCGCTGGCGTCGTCGAGCTTCGGCGTGCAGCTGTACCAGCCGGTCGACGTGTACCAGCGCAACGTGCGCGCGGGGAAATACGGGCTGCTGTTCATCGCGATGACCTTCGTGGCGTTCTTCCTGTTCGAGGTGCTCAAGCGGCTGCGCGTGCATCCGGTGCAATACCTGCTGGTCGGCGCGGCGCTGGCCACGTTCTACGTGGTACTGCTGGCGTTGTCCGAACAGGTCGGGTTCGGTCCGGCCTATGCGCTGGCCGCCGCCGCGGTGGTGCTGCTGGTGGGCGGCTATGCGATGGCGGTGCTGCGCGCGCGGCGCGCCGGCGCGTTGCTCGGCGGCGTGCTCGGCCTGATCTACGCGATGCTGTACGGGTTGATCGCCGCCGAGCAATACGCGCTGCTGGTCGGCGCGCTGGTGTTGCTGGCGGTGGTCGGCCTGATGATGTTCCTGACCCGGCGCATCGACTGGTATGCCTGCGGCCCTGCGTCGGGCGAGTCGCCAGCCGCTATCATGGAGCGATCATGAACCTGCTTGCGATCGAAACCGCCACCGAAGCCTGCTCCGTCGCCCTGATCCACGGCGAAGAACTGATCGCCCGCAGCGAAATCGCGCCGCGCCGGCACACCGAGCTGGTGCTGCCGATGGCCGACGCGCTGCTGGCCGAAGCCGGCATCGGCCGCCACGCGCTCGACGCGATCGCGGTGGGCCGCGGCCCCGGCGCGTTCACCGGCGTGCGCCTGGGCGTGTCGCTGGCGCAGGGCATGGCGTTGGCGCTGGACTTGCCGGTAGTCACCATTTCCTCGCTGGCCGCGCTGGCGCTGGAGGCGCCGGAAGAAGCGGGCACCGCGATCCTCGCCGTGATCGACGCGCGCATGGGCGAGATCTACGCCGCCAGCTATCGCCGCGACGACAACGGCGGCCTGCTGGCGCTGGACGAGGAGCGCATCTGCACGGCCGAGACCCTGGAGCTGCCCGCGGCCGCCGCCTGGCAGGTGGTCGGCAGCGGTTGGGCCACGTATGCGCCGACGATCAGCCAGCGCCTCAGCGGTGCGCTGCATTCGGCCGATGGCCTGCGCTATCCGCAGGCCGCGCATGTTGCCGAACTGGCGCTGCGCGAGTTCCGCGCCGGTCACCTGCTGGCGCCGGAGCAGGCCTTGCCGGTGTACCTGCGCGACAAGGTGGCGTTGACCCTGGCGGAGCAGGGGCGGGCCTGAGGCTCCCGCGGCGAGCACCCGCGATCGCGCGGTCATCGTCGCATAGCATGTTCCGCGCCAGCAGCGCCCGGCGAGACCCCCGTTTCCCGGAATTTATTTTCTGCCGAGGGCCCGCCGGCGGCCGGATGGCACGCGCATACTCGCGCGGTTGGGCCGCTGCCACATGCGTGGCGGCGGTGACCCGACACCATGCGGGCAGGGTCTTCGACCCTGCGGGGAGGACTCATGAAAGGCATTGCACTGAGTGTGTTGTCTGCGGGTTTGCTGTTGGCAATGGGCGGCGCAGCCGCGGCCGACGCGCCCGCGAAGGTCTCGCGCATCTACACCGACACCGTGGCACCGGCTAGCCAGCAGGCTTATCTCGCCGGCATCAAGAGCTACAACAAGTGCCTGAGCGAGCACGGCTTCAAATACGCCTGGACGGCACTGACCCATGAAACCGGCGATGTCTACGCCTATTCGTACGTCTCCGACCCCGTCAGCTGGGCGGATTTCGACGCGATGCGCACGCAGGGCAAAGCCTGCGACGCGACGTTCCAGCAGCAGGTGAACCCGCACCTCAAGAGCGAGT